>ERZ1066134.13-NODE-13-length-212853-cov-27.825435_pt1 | contig 212853 bp, 157 predicted proteins | sample MGYA00382781_ERZ1066134 | MGnify/ENA primary metagenome ERZ1066134 (study PRJEB33369, sample SAMEA5778364) | biofilm metagenome | biome: Industrial cooling water; feature: Water cooling tower basin; material: Biofilm | place: United Arab Emirates | collected... | reverse complement strand
AGATTTAACTGTCCGCCTTCTCAAAACTCGTAAAATACTTTTTCAGCAAGCCCTATTTAGTTATCGCCGATGAGTTTGAAGGAGCAGAAAGTGGGTACCAACGCTAAGGCAGTGTACCACCACCATTCCATATCATCCGTCTACAAATTATTAATTAGCGCTTACAAGCCTGATGGCCAAAGCATCCCAATGACCACGGGAGTTTTGGTCACTGGGATGGGTTAAAACTGGCTCTAGCAATGTGTTTTGGGGATCTCAATCAGGGCAGAAGCAAGCGTAGCCAGCGAGTGAGGACTCGGCTTAAACCGTGGCTGACGAGGCTTGTTGCATCGCCACGGTTTCGTAGGTACCCAGGGCTTCACCTGCGGCCAGCAAGCCCGTCAAGGCCCAGGCGGTTTGAGAGGCGGTACTGTCGCCCTGGCCCATCAGGGTGCGATCGCGTTCCAGTCCGCTTACCCTCAAGGCGCATTTTTTGCAGTTGAAACCACAGCCTGAATCTGGCACGGGCGATCGCCAGCGCAAACCCAAGTTTATTTTTGCGAACAGAGTATAGGATATGGACAGCCCATAGGCTCCTGACTGGCACCATATTTGCAACTGATGAAGGGGATTAGGATGGCATCTGCTGCGGAACACACGAACGATTCGGCCCATGCCTTGAAATGGCGATCGCAACCGGGCTACTTGGCCGAAGGTGGCTCCGATTTTGAGTCTGTCCATGTTTTATTAGGGCGCTTTCTGGGCGATCGCCACTCGCCTGACCCCTTGCCTGATCGATCCCTCTTAAGCGAGAATCCCCAATTTCAGTGGGGCCAGGGCAAACCGTTGGAGAAGGTGATGAACGCCCAGGCCGATCTCGAAAAACTCATGCTACAGCCCCGCTTATTTCGGGACGCGATCGCCATCATCGAACCCTGGGAACACGTTGGCTACAATCCGTTAGGGGAACACGTCCGCGCGTCGGGAAATGTGGCCTACATCGCCCAAAAAGTGGCCGATTGCGATTCCCTGCTCTTCCCGCTTTGGTCGTCTGGTCTGCTGAATCTGGAGCAGTTAATTCCCATCATTTCTTCCAGCATTGCCGTTATCGTAGAAGGGGGCGATCCCTCTGTGCAAGATGCCAGCACGTTCGCCAATAGCCAAGCCTCCCTGGACGATCTCCATCGTTTTACTGAACAACTGTTGCTCTCTCGCTCACCGACCAGTGCGCCAGCAATTTTTATTTGCCTCGGTCATCAACTAGCAGCGCAGGCTCATATCCGGTTGCTGCAACAAGCTGTTGACCAGATCCTCAGCCTTAAAGTCCTAGACCGAGATCGGCATGGCAAAGCCCTCTCTGCTCTCAAAGCAATCTGTCGCCAAATTCAGCGGGTGGGAGAATCCTTGCCCGTGGCGAAGAAAAATGGCGATCGCATTGCCGATACCTGGTACCATCCAGAATTTGCCGTGGGGCCAAACGAACACAAAGAAGTGGGCCATCGACAATTACGCCACTACCAATCACCCGATTACCTAACTTCTGAGATCCCCCAGGCATTGATTACAGCCCACGAAGTCACCGCCGATGAGTTTGAAGGAGTCATCGATACGGCGATCGAGTACGAGCATGAACTCAACATCGCAATGTTTCACTCCGATGAGGTGAATGAAGAAGCGATTTTGCTGGCTAATTGGGCTTATCGGTTACTTCACGACACCATCATTCCCCACCGGGCCGTGCTGGCGGGCAGCCCCCTTTCCTGGCTGCTAAAGTTGCCCTACGCGATCGAAATTCTCTGCTCAACCGCCCTCGACACTGGCGAAATCGTCACAGAATGTTCTGCCACTTGCATCATTTACAAAGACTTTGAAACCAAACAGATTCGGCGATCGTTCACCTGTCAGTTTCATCCCGAACTGTTGGCAGACCTACGGGTCATTGGGCAGCGCCAGCCCCCCACCTACCAGCAACTCAAGCAGGATGATGGTGCCCGCCTGTTTGCCCGCCTCCTCTATGCTGGAATGCAGGAGTAAGAGCCTCATTGCCACAGCTAGCGGCAGCCCAAGCCCACAAAAAGCTACTCCGGCGGCAGTTCTACTTTAATCGGTGGTGCCTGGGCGAACTGTTGGTCAAATGCCGTCTTGAGCTTGCTCCGTAACAACCGTTGAACATAGAGGTGTTTACCGGGTTTTACGCGAGTTGTGGTGCGGATGAGCAAATTATCAGCATCAAAATTTTCGAGTCCTTCGATTTGAGTTGCTTCCAAAACATCTAGACAATCCCTTTGCAGTTGTTCGCCGACTCTGATGATTAGTTGGTAAACCTGCTCTAAATCCAGTCCTGGAGGCATCGGCACATCCACCGGGGCGTAGGTATAGTGTTTGGAGTAATTCACAATAGAGCCAATGTCGCCATTACGAATAATCTGCAACTGGCCATTGGGATGGCGAATGTGTGTCGTGCGGAGTTCAATCGCTTCTACGGTGCCTTCTACAAAGCGTTCTTCTTCTTTACCCGCCTCAATGTAATCACCAACGAGATAGTAGTTTTCAAACAGGATAAAGAACCCACACACAATATCATTAATCAAGTTTTGGGCACCGAAGCCGACCGCAATCCCAACAATGCCCGCTCCGGCCAAAATTGGTGCTGCATTGATGCCAACCAAATTAAGCACAAAAATTCCACCGACAAAGTAGGTCACGTATTTTAAGATGCTTTTGAATAGGGGAATAACGGTAAGGCGGCGCTGGCGTTGTAAGTCGGTGAGGTGGTCGGTTTTAAGTACCAAATCTTCCAGAATAATATTGGAGATTTCGATCAATACGCCACAGGCAAAATAGAGGCCAATAATTTGAATAATTTCGTCGGAATAGCTTGTAGTCCAGGCAATAGAGTCAATATCTTGAATAACGAGGGTGGCGATCGCCACATACAAAATATATTCCAGTGCTTTCTTTAAGGCTGGTACTAAATGCCGAAAACGTTCATAGTGCCGTAGTATATTTTCAGTATTGGAATAGCGCAGACTGAGGGCATCAAGGGTATCGATTAGCACAGACAATAGTTTGATAATTAAGCGCCCCAGAGAAATGGCTAGATAGGCTTTGAGCGCAATACTGAGGGATCTAATAACAATCTCAGGCACTTGCAAAAAATCGCCGCAAATAATGAGAGTGAGCAGCCAGATTCCATTGGTTAAAACCTTTTTGAGAGTATGGAAGAAAACCTGCACACTTTCGTCATTTGCGGTGATTTGGTCGGAATTTTGTGCCAGGGTACAAGCCCGATCTAAGGCTTTTAATAGATAGGGCAAGCTGAATTTAACCAGGAGAAGCAAGCTAATACTCTTGAAGAGAGCGATCGCAAGGTGAATCCAAAATGCCCGTGGAATGCTAGCCAGTAAAGCCAGATAAAAGTCCAAAACACTTTTACCCTGATAAATTAGGACACCATTCACGCTGACCAGCAGAATACACAGCACAACGCAGGCAATTAGCAACGCAACGGTGGCGTTTTGCCGAATGGTGGTGAGGGTGGCAGCGCGATGCCGAAACCAGGTCGATGCGAGCAATTTGGTGCTGTACTGAAGCCCGATATTGAGCAATACAAACGTGGTAATGATCCCGGTAATGCCCGCCAGAGTAACAACGATATTCACAGCGATTAAGTAACAAGTTCCAAAAATGCAGCCTGCCCCATCCCAAAATGAGTAGGGCATCAGTATTCAAGCTATTTTTAAGCAAAGTCTGATAATTTGCTTCCAGGTTGCAGCAGCAAGTTGTCTGGATATTGGTTGCGCCGCAGAGTGTGTTTTCTCTCTGGCAAGGGTTGTAACCTGTAGCGCCAGAGTATTTTGTAGTCCGCTATACGGTTCCCTTCTCAATCCATCACAGCTATAGAGCGAGAGTTGAAGCAAGAAGGTGCCAACGCTAAGGCAGTGTACCACCACCATTCCATATCATCCGTCTACAAATTATTAATTAGCGCTTACAAGCCTGATGGCCAAAGCATCCCAATGACCACGGGAGTTTTGGTCACTGGGATGGGTTAAAACTGGCTCTAGCAATGTGTTTTGGGGATCTCAATCAGGGCAGAAGCAAGCGTAGCCAGCGAGTGAGGACTCGGCTTAAACCGTGGCTGACGAGGCTTGTTGCATGGCCCGATAGCGACCGATCGCGGTGAGGGGGAAATGTTGCAGGTAAAGGTGATATTTCAGGTAGAAATGACAGGGGAAGCCAGTCCCAGTAAAGTAGGTTTCATCCCAACTGCCGTCAGCCCGTTGGGTGTCGAGCAAGTATTGCACGCCCCGGTCGATCGCCACGGTTTCATAGTTACCGAGGGCTTCCCCTGCGGCCAGTAATCCGGTTAAGGCCCAGGCCGTTTGGGAGGCAGTGCTGTCGCCCTGGCCCATCAGGGTGCGATCGTTATAGCTGAAGCAGGTTTCCCCCCAGCCACCATCTCGGTTTTGGCAGGTCATGAGCCAGTTGGCCCCCCGTTCAATTTGGCGGCGGTGAGTTTTGGCTGCCACCAGGGACAGTGCCGACAAAACCCCGCTGGTGCCGTAAATATAGTTCACGCCCCAGCGCCCAAACCAGCAGCCTTCGGGTTCTTGCTCTTGGGTCAAATAAGTCAGGGCACGGCTGAGGCGATCGCCCGAAATCGACTGGAGCAGTTGAACTTGGGTGGCGGCAGGAAGGCCACTATGTTGTAATCGTCCAACCATTTCCAGCACTCGCGCCGTCACATCGGCCGTGTTGGGATCAATCATGGCTTTCAAGTCACCATAGGGCACCTGGTTGAGCCAGTCGGCATCATTGTTCAAGTCAAAGGCGGCCCACCCCCCCGGACGACACTGCATGGTCGCAATCCAATCTACGGCACGGGCGATCGCGGCGTGTTTTTCCGCTTCGTTCGGCATTTGGAGCGCATTCAAGGCCATTACCACCACCGCAGAATCATCCACATCGGGATAAAATCGGTTGATAAACTCAAACGCCCAGGCACCAGGTTTTCCAGCCTTATTTTTAATGGCCCAGTCGCCATAATCCAAAATTTGGCTATCCAGCAACCACTGGCCCCCTTTGACCAGTGCCGGAGTATCCGCTGCCATGCCAGAGTCGATCAGCGATCGCACCACCAGCGCCGTATCCCACACAGGCGAGACACAGGGCTGCACCCAGTAAGCCTCATCGGTTTCAATGGCAAAGCGATCGACCCCCTGCATTCCGCGCACCACAATCGGATCAGTCGCGTCATAGCCCAACGCCCGGAGCGCCAGCAGCGAATTGAGCATAGCCGGAATGATGCCGCCCCAATCCCCTGTTGGTTCCTGCCGTTCCAAGATCCATTGTTCTGCCGCTTGGATGCCTTGCTCCCGAAAGGGCACCAGGTTTAGCTCTTCCGAGACTTTAAACGCTTTATCCAGCCAGAGAAAGACATCCGACCAATCGCCATTGCTGGGCAGCTCAAAGACCACATTGTCACGGCCTTCGGCGTAGAGTTCATCCAGGTTAATCGCCGGATTCACGGAATAGACAGGCTTTTGGTCAAATACAACGAGCAGTGGCACTGTGCTGCCCCGTGCCCAACTCGACATTTCGTAAATGGGGAAACTCTGGGGCAAGAGCATGATCCAGGCGGGAAGAGAGGGAAGCCCGCGCCAGTCATAGCAGCCAATCAGCGCTAAATGAAACTTGGTAAAAATGCGCGTTTTGCTGATGCCGCCGCGATCCAGGATGAAGCGACGGGCTTTTTGCAGGGCGGGATCGGTGGCCGGAACGCCGAGCAACCGCAGGGCCATGTAAGCTTCAACGGTGGTGCTGAGTTCGCCGCCATCGCCATAGAATAACTCCCAACCGCCGTGCTCCCGCTGTTGTCGTCGGAGGTAAGGTTCGACCTTATGCAAGGGCCGGGTGGTGTCGGTGCCCCAAATTTTGTGGAGTAGGACGACTTCGGCTGCCATTGTGACGTTCGACTCTAGCTCGGCCCACCAGTAGCCATCAGGCTTTTGCAGAGATAGTAAATACTCCTGGCTGCGGGCGATCGCCCCATTCAATTGCTCCGGTGCAATGCGTGGTTGAGCCGTGGTCGATTTGTCTTGTGTTTGCATAAGTTCACACTCCTCCCATAAGTGATGTATTGTGCCTCCTATTGGTCATGAATGGCAATCGTTATGGTGGGTGAATTTGGTTTGGGCGTGGCAATTTTATCCGTCGCGATTTGGGCGGGGTTGCTGACGGTGTGGGGCAACTTCTGGCGGTGCGATCAACGCTTGGCGGAGGCGCTGCCCCAATTTTCTCAGGATCGCCCCTGGCCGGAGGTGTGGGCGGTGATTCCGGCGCGGAATGAGGCGGATGTGTTGCCCGCTACGGTGCGATCGCTGTTGCAGCAAGACTATCCGGGGCCATTTCGGATCGTGGTGGTGGATGACCAGAGTACGGATGGGACAGGCGAGGGTGCTCGTCAAACGGCGCTGGATTTGCACAAAACCAAGCAGTTGACCATTATCACAGGTGCTCCCTTACCGGCGGGCTGGACGGGCAAACTGTGGGCAATGGAGCAGGGCGTGCGCCATCTGCAAACTCAAACTCCACAACCGGATTATGTGTTGTTCACAGATGCGGATATTGCCCATGATCCCGCCAATCTCAGGCAGCTTGTGACCAAAGCCCAACAGGACGATCGCGATCTGGTATCGCTGATGGTGTTGCTGCGGTGCGAGAGCCTCTGGGAAAAACTGCTGATTCCGGCTTTTGTCTTCTTTTTTCAAAAGCTCTATCCTTTTCCCTGGGTGAACCGGAGCGATCGCAAAACGGCGGCGGCAGCGGGCGGGTGCATTTTGCTGCGGCGTTCTGTGTTGGAGCAAATCGGCGGTTTACAGATTTTGCGGCAGGCATTGATTGACGACTGTTCCCTGGCCCAAGCCGTGAAACAAACGGGCAGTGGCCGCATTTGGCTGGGCCTCACCCAAACCACCCACAGTCTGCGGCCCTACGATTCCCTCCAAACCATTTGGGATATGGTGGCCCGCACTGCCTACACCCAGTTAAATTATTCGCCCCTGCTGTTGGTGGGCACAGTCATTGGCATGGCCTTGGTCTACCTGGTGGCCCCGATCGCCCTTGTTATTGGACTTCTGACAGCTCAAGCTTTCCTTGCGATCGCGGGTGGCCTCGGCTGGGCACTGATGACCCTCGCCTACTGGCCTACCATCCAGCTTTATGGCCTCTCGCCCCTGTGGGCCGTTTGTCTCCCGGCGATCGCCCTCCTCTATAACCTCATGACCATCGACTCGGCCCTGCGGCATTGGCGCGGCCAAGGCGGAGCCTGGAAAGGTCGGGTCTATGCCCAGAAATAATTGCGCTGACTTCTGGATTTTGCGATCGCGCTGGTGATTCCCTTTGAGTAACGGTGGTCACAAATTTTGGCGCTTCTCAGGGGTTGAGTGGTAACGGGGATTAGTTTCGGTGTTGCTTAAACCAGTGAAAAAAGCGGCACGCGGGCAAAGCTGGATGCCACAAAACCCCGCTAAAACGGACTGATTGCGGTTAACTGTGTGTCTGTTTGCCTCAACTCTGCATAATTTTTTGACCCAAGAAAGAACAATTTATCGTCTGGTTGAGTCTGTATCGCCTGTGTGTTCTGACGCTGTTGGCAAAGGCTGAACCGTACTAATGGCAAAGGCAAGGAGAACCATGATGCTACAACGCCAGTCCCAATCAACCCATCAATCCCAATGGCGGCAACACTTGACCAAGTGGGGCTTGGTGGCGGAGGCGGCGATCGCCACAACGGTCGTGAGCGTCTTTGTGTCCGCCAGTCCGGGGTTGTTTGGCCCCCAAGAGGCGACTAAGGTGGCCAAGGCTTCCCCTGATGCGGGCACGGCCCAACTCATTGCGATTCATTTACCCGTCGGCACGGCCAACGCCACCGCCAACGACCCGCGCAAAAATTTCAAGCGGGGGATGCGGACGCTTGAACGGGATGTGAATACTGTGGTTCATCGGTTGACCAAAAATTTGGATCAGAAATAATTGGCTCCGCTCACTTGAGCCAGTTGGGCCAGCTCACAGCTATTGCCTCAGAATCAGTGGCAAGCAGTTCATCACCTGTATTCGTTGCGGTTAGACCTAGCGCAGAGCGATCGCCCAACGCCCTCCCCCAGTGCCCCAGCCAAACCGCACCGTTTACAACCAATTGCCGACCAACACATAAGGTGCCCAATACCGGGGTTTTTGATAGTCGAGGTTGGTGCCTTTGAGCAAGGTAAGCTGGGCACGCCGCAAGGCTTCGGCTTTGGTGACGGGTTCTTTGGCATTGCTCAATTGCCGATAAAACTCCTCCATCAACAACACCGTGGACTCATCACTGGCATTCCGCAAAGACGCAAGGGTACTGCGGGCACCAGCACGAACCGCAAACCCCGCCAACCCCAGAGTGGCCCGCCGATCATTGGTCGCAGTCTGGCAAGCACTAAATACGAGCAGTTCGATCGCCTCTGGCCGCGTCACATCGCGACTCCGCAACAACGTATCAAACTCGGTGACATTAATCACGCCATCGGCAGCCAGAATGTAAGTATCTTCAGCGCGGGAACCAAATTCGCCGTGGGTAGCGAGATGCACCACGTTGTAAGGGTCTGCCGTAATTTTGGTTTCCAGGGCTTGCCGCGTAAATTGATTTTCAAATAGGGGGGTCAAGGTGAGGCCCAGTCCGGCGATCGCGTTGATTTCGTCTTTAACCAGGGGCAAGGGTTCATAGGGCTTGGGCGGTTCGCTCAAGCCAGCGGCCAACACCCGAAGATTGGTGCGGGCAATGGGGGCAGGGGCCAGCAGTTGCAAGCCAACGCTGAGGCCGATCGCGTATTTTTCAACCAGATATTTTTCGCCATCCCACAGCAACGCCAGCGGTACATTGCGGAGGGCATCGTCCAAAATGAAGACCAGGGTATCGATCGCCTGGGCCTCAGGGGTGGCGAGGTTGGCTTTGGGTTTGAGGGCGGTCTGGGTTGGCAGATCCGCTTCGATGGGCTTAATCAGCCAGTCATAGATGACTTTAGCGGTGTCTTGCAGTTGACCCGTCGCAAAGTCCGAGGGCGCATCGGCTAGGCGGTCTTGTAGGGCTTGGAGGGTTTGGTCAAACTCCGCCAGGGATAAAGTTTTGCTGTAGGCTTTGAGACGTTGACCGGGAATTTTGGCGATCGTTTTAATGGCAACGTTGTTTTGTTCGCGTAAAACGATGGGATAAATAATCGCAGTGGTGGGGTTTTCTTGGTCTACAACTTGGTCAAGGATTACCCGTTGCCCTTCCAGGCAGGCTTCGCGGAAGAAATTATCGAGTTCGGCCAGTTGCAACGCCTCAATGCGTTCGCGGGCTTTGTTGAGGAGTTCTTCTTTTTCACCTTGGGATTCTTTATCTTGGCCCTGGATGGTTTCTTGGGCTTTGAGCAGGAGTTCGACGGATTGCCGATAGACGGGTTCGACTTGTTCCCGAAAGTTAAATTGCACATCCTGGTTGACGGCAGCGAGGTCGCCTCGGAGCGATCGCAAATTTTCGACAGCGGCATCGTAGGCGCTGATGGCCTCGGTTAAGTCGTCCGGATTTCGTTGCAACAATCGCCCCAGTTGCCACTGCCAGCGATAGGCAATATCCCAGGTGCTGTTTGATTGGGCGAGGATGAGGGCTTGGCGGGTGACGGTTTCGGCTTCGGCATATTGCTGGGTGGCTTCGTAGACTGCGCCCAAGGTGCCCAGGGCGTAGGATTCGGCCCGTCTGTCTTTTAGTTCATGGGCTTGCTGGATAGCGGCTTGCAAGTTGGTTCGGAGCAACTGGGAAAGGCTTTGGGGGTAGGGAATGACGGCAAAGGGCGAGGCCGCTGGGATGGTCGGGGTGGCGGCGGGTGGATTCCCCGCAACCGAGGGTTGGCCAAGTCGTAACAGGGCTTGGGCAAAGTTGATGCGGGCGTAAACGCTGGTGCGGCTGGGGGGGAGTTGGTCGAGGGCGGGGGCAATTTGGGGCAATAGGAGTTGCACGTCTGACCAGACTTGGCGATCGATGACCAGGTTGAGTTGGTTCAGTTGGGCCTGGATGGTGGTGATGGGGCTGGCGTTGAGGGCGGCGGCTTGTTGGTAGTAGGCGATCGCCGCGTTGATATTCGTCTCTGCATTGCGGTCTGGGCGTTGGGCGCGGCGGGTATTCCCCAGGCTCAAAAGCGTTGAGGCTTGCTCGGTGGGTAATTCCAGTTTTTGGGCGATCGCCAAACTGTGTTCCAGGGCGCGTTGGGCTTCGTCTAAATTGCCCACCAGTTGCAAGGTATCGCCCAAGGCCCGTAAGATCAGGGCTTTTTGGCGGGTATCTGGGCGATCGCGTAGACTTTGGCTCGCGCTCTGGAGTTGGTCGAGGGCACGGCGATAAAACCCCAGCGATCGCAGAGCCTGGGCCTGGTTGAGTTGGGCATTGATGATGCCGTCAGGATTTTGGGCTTGGCGGTAGGTGGCTTCGGCTTGTTGCCACAGGCTGAGAGCGGTGTTGCTGTCGCCCTGGGCTAACTGCAACCGTCCCGCAATTTCCAGGGCTTGGGCTTTGACTTGGGCGAGTTGCGAATCTTGAGGCTGGCCATTGAGCCATTGCAAGCTTTCGTCGATTGCCTGGGTGGCTTTGTCCCACTGGCCCAATTGTTGGTATGCCAGGGCCAGGTTCGCCAGGGCCGCAGCCAGGGGCACGGGCTGCACGGGCGATCGCAACTGGGCAACAGCTTGTTCCAGGGCGGCGGCGGCCTGGTCAAATTGGCCCGCATCGTAGAAGGTTTTGCCCGCTTGGCTTGGTTCGGCTTGGGCCACAGCCGTTGCCGGAGTGGGGGCGATCGCCGCTGAACTGGCTGCTGGCGGAGTCGTCGCAGAGATGGCCGGTAGACCCAACCCGCACAGAACGGTCGTAACGATCGCCAATAGCGGTAAAAGCCACTGGCGATCGCGCCGTTTCAGTTGCCATCGTTGCTGACCCATAACCCCATCCTGATTGCCTGATTTGAACTTGATCTCAAGGTTGTAAAAGCGTTTGGCATCCGCCAGCGGCCCCACCTCCGCTTAAAACGGCGTATAAATAATAGAGAAATAAATTCCCTTTTCTTGCAGGGTGTTTTTGGCAGAATCCACCTTCACCAGCGGAAACCCAAAGTCCATCCGCGCCGTGAAATTATTGCCAACCTGGAGCCGTAAGCCAAACCCCAAAGAGGCCAAAAAGCCCGGATCGGGATCGGCAAAGTCTCCATTATTCCAGCCCCGCCCCAAATCCACAAAAGGAGTGGCTTGCAACAGGGCTTGTTGTTTGGGTAAGCGGAGAATGGGAATGCGGAGTTCTGCCGAGCCAGATAGGCCATTGTCCGTCAGCAACAGGTCTTGGCGATAGCCCCGCAAATTCAACGCGCCCCCCAAGCCAAATTGCTCGATCGGCAAGACGGGTTTGTTCGCCAATTGCAAATCCCCCCGCACCAAGAGCAACGTATCGGGCGCAAGTAACCGCACCCACTGACTTTGTAAGCGCCAACTGAAAAAGCGGGTATCGGGCGGTTCTGCGTTCACTGTGGAATTGAGCGCATCTAGCCCAAAGTTAAATTGCGATCGCACCGCAAACACCGACTGGCTACTCCGCTTCGTGTATTCCTGAAAGAACCGCGCCACGGTTTCCGTCGTTCGGCCCTCCGTATCGGCCCCCGGACTGGGAAACGGAATCTCATCCAACAAATCAGTTTGCGTACTGCGACGGCCAAAGGTTAAACCCAGAGCCAAGTCGGTCGTCGGCGTTTGAATCAGCGGATGTCGCCCCGTAATCTCAAAATAATTGGACTCGGAATGAATATCCAACACATCAAAGGGAGCCTCAATCACATCGCTGGCCGAAATCCCAGCATTAAAGCTGATTGTGGTGTTGCGCGGACTCACCGGAATGGTGTAGCCAAAATCCAGGGCGTTGCTCCCTTCTGTTTTGGTGAACGACAGGCTAATCGTGTCACCATAGCCCAGGAGGTTTTGCTCGACTCCCTGAATCTGGCCCCGCAATGTGCCCACGCTGGGCACCCGTTGGTTATCAAAGGTAAAGGTGGCGGAGGCCGAATCCGCTTCGGTAACGGTGACTTGGAGAAGACTGGTTCCAGGCCGCGACCCGGCGGACAATTCGGCGGAAATGGTTTCAATCAAAGGGTTCAGTTGCAAGAGTTGCAAGGCTTCCAGCAACTTACTCCGATTGAGGGGGGTTTGTGTGGCCAGCCCCAGGCGACTGGAGATGTAGCCCGGTTTGAGGTCTTTGGTGCCTAAGACTTGGATGTCCTCCAAACTGCCTTCGACGACGCGAATTTCCACCTGGCCGTCTTGCAGTTTTTGCAGCGGAATGAAGGCTCCAGAGGTAATGTAATCGTTTTGGGTGTATAGCTCGGTGATGGCGGTGCGGGCTTCAAAGAGCTGGTTGAGGGAGATTCTTTTGCCTTCGGGGGGAATTTTGCCGATTTTGGCTTCAATCGCCTGCACCATTTGGGCTTGGGAAAAAACCGTGCTGCCGGTGATAGTGAATCCCCGCACGGTGATTTCTTGGGGCGCTTCGATATCTGGGCGATCGCCCGGTGGCGTGGTGGGGGTGGAGGGCAGCAGTTGATCCGGCGAGGGCAGGGGTTCAATGTCTGGGGTGGGCAGGGGTTGCTGGGATGGCGGTTCGTTACCGCGCGTGTCCGGGGGGCGTATCTGGGCGACTTCCAGGGATTGGGCGGCGACCTGTTCACTGGTGACAAAAGGAACAAGCAAGCAAAATAGCCCAATGGGGGCACTGAATGACAGGCTTTTCACAGTTTCCGTTGTTCTCCTCACAAAATGGACGCGGCGCACCCAGAGCGCGTTAGGGCACTCGGCATGTTCCCCCTTCCAACCACGGAATTTGGAATGGGGAAGTTGATGGGGAGGCAGCGGCCACGAGGACGACGCTACCATCCGGATCGACAATCCAACCCTGTGCCTCGACAATTTTCTCCGAATTTTCCGAAATTGGTGCAACAGAATTGGCGGGAGGAGGAACCAAAGTCCCAGAATTGCTCTGGGGCGGGGCGATCGCAGTATCCAGTGATGCGGAATCAGGCTGGGGCGATCGCTGGGCAGTCGTATTTTTCTCTAGGGTAATCCATTCTGCGACAATCGTATCACTCGTCAGGGCATCAATGGGGCTTGCCGGAACCCCCCCCCGCCCTGCATTTACAAACCGTCCCAGGGCTAGTTTGCCCCGACTGTCGCAACCTTCGGCAATCAGTTGGCTGGCATCGGCAAGCCCTGCTGGCAAGGGCACCGTACCCCGTTCCGGGTCGATATCCAACACGCTGATGGTGGTGGTGCCGTTGAGGCCAAATCGCGAACTTGCGTCAATGTCGTTGGTGGCCGTCACTTCTGGCCGTTGGGCGATGCCGCTGAGTTTGAAGGCGTTGACAAAAATGCTCCCACCGTTGCCCGTAAAGGCATTGGCGACAATGTTGCTGTTGGCGACAGGCCGCCCCGACACGATAAAGGCGCGATCGCTGCCAAATAAAAAGCCACTTCCATTGACCAAAATATTGCCACCATTGCCTCCGGCTTGGGCGGTGCCTGCTTCCGTCGTAATATTACTGGTGTTAGTCAAGACCAGCGCCCCGACTCGTAGCCGAACGTCGCCGCCTTCACCGGATAATGTGGTGGCCGAAATGCGACTGCTGCGATCGAGCCACACCCCCCGCGCAAAAATCGCGATCGCCCCGGCTTGTCCAGTTCCTTCGTTGTTGACACTAATAATCCCCCCATTACGGAGGATTAGCGATCGCGATGACAAGATAATGCCGCCGCCATCTTGGTTGACTCCGCTTACCACCTTACTCTCAAACCCGCTACCAGGCCCGTTGACAAAAATTCGGTCTTTGGCCAAAACAAAGATCAAGCCCGCATCGCCATTACCAAGTGTAGTGGTGGTAATGCCAGTGTCTTCGCCTTCAATCGTTAGGTTGTCTGTCCCAATGACAACTCCACCCCCATTGCCATTGGCCCGCGGGCCGACAATGCTGGAAATAACCCCGCCGTTCCGAAAGGTGACATCTTTCGCTAAAACGACAACAGAGCCAGCGTTGCCATTGCCGAAGGTGCTGGAGTCTAATCGTGCCCCGTTTTCTAAAGTCAGCGAACCCGTTGAAATAAAGACCGAGCCAGTAATTTCGGCATTCGTTTCTCCCAACAATGCCCCGAAGACGTTGCCCGCAAAATCGCCGCCGCTAAAGGTGTTAGAGGAGTCTTCGCTGAGACTGCTGAACATGGCGGTTGGTAAACCCGTTGTGGTCGATCGCCCTGACAAGGTAACGCTGCCCCCGTCCGTATCCACGAAGACAATGCCTGCGACCCCGTTTGAGCCCCCTTTGACTGCTGTTTGTAACTGGGCACCTCCACTCATTTCTAGTCGGGGAGTTTGAACCCGGATGTCACCGCCTCGGCCCTGTGCGCCGTCTTCTAAAGTACTGAAGACAGTGCTGTCGCTTTCCAGGGAAATGGATTCCGTTGCCCGCAGTAACACATCTCCGGCAGTACCGTTGCCAAGGGCGATCGCTTGCAGTTGAGTAAAGTTCGTTAAGCGGATAGTTCCGGCTTGGATTGCGATATCGCCGCCATCCCCTGTGGTCGCATTGGTAATAGCAAAACCGCGATCGAAGAAGACGTTGGCCCGTGCTACATTGTCTGGGAATTGGAGGCTAACGTCCGTCGTATTCAGGTCAAGGCCAATGGTTCCAGCTCCCGCGATCGCCCCAATTTCGATGCGTCCGCCTCTGGCTCGGAGCACGCCCCCATTGACACTGACATCACCACCCAAGAGGAGCAAGCGTTGATCGGGAAAGACCGAAAGCCCTTCACTGCTGGGGTCGCCAGCACCTAAGACGCTGATCCCCCCAGGCCGAGTTTGGGAGGCCAGAAAACCGCTGGGATCGCCAACCAAACTGAGGAGACTACTGGGGCCAGCGGGATTACGCGCACTGAATTGATTGGCTTCGCTCCCCCACAAGAGGGCATCGGTGGTGGTGGCGATGAAGGCTCCTCGCCCGTTGGGGCCACCGATATCGAGGCGGGCGTTGGGGCCAAAGACAATGCCATTGGGATTAATAAAATAGAGATTAACGTTGGCGCTTTGGGTAAACAGCAAACCGTCAATGTTGGAAGCGGTGCCCCCCGTGACACGGGTGATGATGTTGCGAGTGGTGGGGGCGCTAAAAAAGGCTGCGGTTTCGCCGGTATTTAGCCCAAATTGCCCAAAGCTGTGAAATTGGTTGCCGTTGAGGGTGATGCCTTCGTTGGGGGTGATGCGGTAGTTGGGGCCAGTGAGGGTTTGGGCAGGGACGAGGGTGTTGTCAATGGTGATGGATTGGGCGATCGCCCCAGATTGCGGTAACAGGGCACAACTGGCGATCGCGAGGCTGCTAGAACCAACAGCACGCCAGAACCTTGAGCGAGATGCAGTAGAAGCAAAATGAAGCATGGGGAGTCAGTTAACCGGATGGTAGAGCAGCAGCGAGAGACAGCGGAGACGAAATAAAAATACTGTGTGCAATTTAGACGAACGTGCTCTTCAGACAACAGCGCACACTCTGGCCCAATCGCCCGATACCAAGGCGGAAGTTGGCCACAGCTAGGCATTGCCGACCCTGTGCACTGGGGCGTTATGCAACTGTTATGAATAAGAGTAAATCAAGATCAACCCCCTGTCACGTGACTAAAAACGAAAAAGTCATGCAGTTTTTTCCCTGGAATTTTGCATAATTTGGGCGTAGTTCACGGATGGATCAGTAACAGGCTAACGGTTCCTCGTCTACCCACGGATGCTGTCAAGTCATGGCCTGCTCTGTTCTCTGACTGCCCAAAAGGACATCACCATGCAACGATTCTCTATCTGTTCTGGAAAACTGGATTCAACTCAGGGCCGCGCGTTGGTTTCTGGCGCGATCGCCCTCAGCCTCGCGATCGCGGGCAGTGCGTTGAGTGAGTTTGCCTTGACCAGTCCCAATTTGCCCCTGACCCAAACCGCGATCGCCAAAGATCCGGGGGTGCGGGTGGCAGAACGGGCTGGCAATTCCGTTGTCACGCTGCGGGGGAAACGGGGGTATGGCAGCGGCAGCATTATCCGCGAGCATGGTCTGATTTTGACTAATGCCCATGTGGTGAAAGAAGATCCGACGGTGAGCGTTGTGCTGAATGATGGCCGTACCCTGATGGGGGATGTGGTAGCCTATGGTGCGGATTGCCTGGATTTGGCACTGGTGAAAGTTCGCAATCCAGGGAAACTACGCACCCTTGATATTGGTCGCCTCGATCGCGTGCAACAAGGGCAACAGGTCTTTGCGATCGGGAGTCCCGGCTTGCTGGATAACTCCATGACCTCCGGGATTGTCAGCCGCATCATTCCCAAAGAGGGCTTGATTCAGACCGATGCTTCTATTCGACCGGGAAATTCCGGGGGCCCCTTGCTTAACAGTGACGGCCAAGTCATTGGGGTCAATACCTTTATCAGACCAGCCCAAAATGCGGCGTTTGCGATTTCCAGCGATCGCGTTCAAGCCTTCCTCAAGGATTTTGACCAGGGTAAAGCCCCCACCCAACCCAGCGCCATCACGGGCCAGAGCAGAAACATCCAAACCGTTTCGCTCCCAGCAAGCCAAATTCGAGGTGAACTGAACCGTCGCAACAGTGGCGTTTTTTGTAAAACAGGCAGTTTGTTTAACGAGTACACCTTTCAGGGCAAATTCGGCCAAACGGTGATGATTTCGATGACCAGTCAGGCGTTTGCCCCCGCGCTCACGGTTTACGCCCCCGATGGCCTCTCCAAGAGCGATCGCAGCTATCGCCCCGGCAGTGCCGCCACCATCATCACCAGTTTGCCCCGCACGGGCACCTATCGCGTCCTCGCCAACTCAACCCAGCCCAAGGATGCCGGAGCCTACACCTTGAACGTCACACCACTGCTCTTTTGGCGGAGCGATCGCCTCCAAGCGGGTGATCCCCTCATGCCCGATGGCAGACCCTACCGCGAATACTCCTTCAACGGCAAAGCCCAGCAGACGGTCAACATCGTCGCCGTCAGCAAACAGTTTGATATCCAGGTTTGTCTTTCTGACCCCACGGGCAAGCGACTCGCCTGCAATGACAACGTCAGCGCCCGGTCAACCGATGCGGGCCTCAATTTTCAATTGCCTAAAGCCGGAGCCTACAAAATCACAGTTGCCCCTGCCAGACGGGGCCAAGGCGAATTTAGTGTGGCCGTCAAATAACACGGCTCATCCCCCCACCGGAGGGCCGCCCCTATGCTCTGCCCTCCGGTCAAACAATATGTGCCCAGCCTCTCCCTAATTATCAGGATTGCCCGTTTGCATCCCCGTCAAAATCGCGTATTGACTCACCGCTTGATACAGCGTTTTGAGATAGTCCATCGCCGTTTGAGCTGTTGCTTGGGCGGCGGCAACATCCTCAAAGTCTTGAGTTTTCAGCGGAATTGGCCCCAATAAATCCAACACGGTTTCACTGCTCGGCGGGGGCGCAATCACCACTAACGACGATTCCAATTGGTCGTCGTATTGCCAGAATTGCTCAAAATTGATCTGGGTTTCGGCCCCTTGCTCCAGTGGCTCGTCCTGCGCTTCGGCCTTGGCCTCTGGGGCGATCGCGGCGGCTGCGGCTTGGCCCCGGATCTGGCGGAGCGCTTCTAAAATCTGTTCCTTTGTGCGGCCCCGCAGTTGAAACAACACAAACGGATCATCGCTGAAGCGATCGCCCAACAAGTAGTACACCGCCCCAATGTGTTTGCAGGGGTTCGCCGGGTCAGGACAGGAACACCGACTGTGAATATCAAACTTCGTCAACGGAAACAAACTCAGCCCATTTTCTGTGAAAACCTTTTCGATACTCAGCGGCATCTCCCCCGCCAGCAACTTAGCCGAAAACAACGCCTGCTGCGACATGGACTCAATCACATAGTTCCATTGCTCATCGCTAAAGGGATCTAATGACAGCGTGACCTTGTAAGGCTCTGGGGCGGTTCCCTGCACTCTGGCAGCAACCTTGTGCCCTTTGAACTCAATACTTTTGACGTTGCCTTCCCGCGCATACACCCGCGCCCGTGCCAACCGCCGAATCCAACCAAAGGACTCCAGCAATTCGATCCACCGCTGTGCCCACCACTCACGACTGGGTTGTTGATACGCGTCTGTCATTTCACCATCCTCCTATATCGAGGCTGTATGTATGATTGCTGCTCATCATCAGTCAGTAGTCACTTGCAGATGACCAATGACCAATGACTTTTCATCCATCGGTTGCTGACCTAAGCCACCACGAAATTTACTAACTTACCCGGAACAACAATCACTTTTTTGACGGTTTTGCCGTCGATATAACGTTGGGCAATCTCCGATTCACGGGCATATTGTTCCAACTCCGCTTTGTCAGTGGTGTTGGGCACCTGAATCGTACCCCGCGTTTTACCCATAATCTGGATGACTAAGGTGATTTCATCCGCGACTAACGCATCGGGATCAACTTGAGGCCAAGATTGAGTATGAATTGAGTCGGCATGACCTAATCCCTGCCACAACTCTTCAGTCATATGGGGGGAAAAGGGAGCCAACAAAATCAACAATGTGCGAATTCCATCAATATACACAGGTGAGTCTTTGCAGGTACTATCCGTCAAGGCGTTACTGAGTTTCATTAACTCCGAGACTGCGGTGTTAAATTGATAGTCGCCGTCTAAGTCATCACTGACTTCTTTGATAGCTGTATGAATTGCCCGCCGCAAGTTTTTTTCGGGTTTAGAGAGAGTTGCAGAGATCCCCCCGTCTGCGCCCCCCCCCTTGTGAAGGGGGGCAGGGGGGGATCCAACGCAATCGGTAACTAAACGCCAAACGCGGTTCAAAAATCGGAATTGCCCTTCGACATCTGCATCTTCCCATTCCAAGTCTTTTTCCGGAGGCGCTTTGAACAAAATGAACATCCGCGCGGTGTCGGCTCCATACTTGTTCACCACATCTCCCGGTGCGACCCCGTTGTGCTTGGATTTGGACATTTTTTCGTAGACCACCTGCAAGCGATCGCCCGTTTCCGGGTCAACTGGATTGGCGGGATCGGCCACATTCGCCGGAATCACATACTTGCCAGTTGTGGGATTTTTGTAGGTTTTGCCCTGCACCATGCCCTGAGTTAACAACCGCTGAAAGGGTTCGTTGCAGTTCAATAAGCCGCGATCGCGCAACACTTTGGTGAAAAAGCGGGAATACAACAAGTGCAAAATCGCGTGTTCGATGCCACCCACGTATTGATCCACGGGCATCCAATCGTTGGCAATGGCCGGATCAAACACCTGCTGCTCGTTCTTGGCATCGGGATAGCGCATGAAATACCAGGACGAACAGATGAATGTATCCATCGTGTCGGTTTCCCGCTTGGCCGCACCGCCACAGGTTGGACAAGGCACCTGATTCCAGGACTCCAATTTCGCCAGTGGTGAAGCACCCCGTCCGCTAAACTCCACATTTTCCGGCAATTTCACGGGCAAATCCGCATCCGGAACGGGAACGGCTCCGCACTGGGGACAGTGAATGATGGGAATCGGCGCACCCCAATACCGCTGCCGGGAAATCAACCAGTCCCGCAAGCGATAGTTAGCAGTGCCTTCGCCTTTGCCATTGGCTTCCAACCATTGCACAGCGGCTGCCACGCTCTGACCTGGCTCTTTGCCGGCGGGGATGCCATCCAACGGGCCAGAGTTGATCATTACGCCATCTCCCGGATGGGCGGCGGTCATGGTTGCCCCATCCAAGCGATCGCCCTCTGGTTGCACCACGGGTTGAATCGCCAAGCCAAACTGTTTGGCAAACTCAAAGTCGCGCTGGTCGTGGGCCGGAACCGCCATAATCGCGCCCGTGCCGTAATCCATCAACACATAATCCGCAATCCAGATGGGGATTTTTGCCTCATTCACCGGATTGATGGCATAGCTGCCCGTCCACACCCCGGTTTTTTCCCGGCCTTCAGCGGTGCGATCGATTTCGCTCTTGGCGGCGGCGGCTTCTTGGTAGGCTTTGATGGCTGGGGACTGGTCTGGTGTGGTCAATTTCTCGACTAACGGATGCTCTGGCGACAACACCATAAACGTCGCGCCCCACAAGGTATCGGGGCGAGTGGTGTAAACCACCACGTCATCCCCTGCCTCGGTGGTGAAGGTGACCTTCGCCCCGGTGGATTTGCCAATCCAGTTCGCCTGCATCAAGCGCACCTTTTCTGGCCAGCCCGACAACTGATCCAAATCTTGCAACAACTGCTCGGCGTAATCGGTAATTTTCAAAAACCACTGGCGCAACTGTTTGCGTTCCACCTTCGCGCCCGATCGCCACGATCGCCCTTCGCTGTCCACCTGTTCATTCGCCAACACCGTCTGGTCGATGGGGTCCCAGTTTACGGTGGCTTCCTTCTGGTACGCCAACCCTGCCTGGAAAAACTGCAAGAAAATCCACTGCGTCCATTTGTAATAATCGGGGGAACAAGTCGTGACTTCCCGCTCCCAATCAAAAGAAATGCCCAACTGATCCAACTGTTGTCGCATCTGGGCAATGTTTTGATAGGTCCACTTCGCCGGAGCTACCCCCCGCTCGATCGCCGCATTTTCCGCTGGCAACCCAAACGCATCCCAGCCCATTGGGTTCAACACGCGAAAACCCTGCATCCGCCGCACCCGCGCAATCACATCCACAATGGTGTAGACGCGGACGTGCCCCATGTGCAAATTGCCCGATGGATAGGGAAACATGGACAACGCATAAAACTTGGGCTTGCTGCGATCGTCCGAAGTCTGGTGCAGCCCTTGCTTCGCCCAACTCTGTTGCCACTTGGTTTCGATTTCTGCTGGGGTATAACGGGATTCCACGGATGACGCTCCTGCAAACACTTTGCCTAATCCATTCTAAGAGGTCGAGGGCATTCCAGCGGTAGCGATCGCCCACTCTAACCTCTCAGGTTATACTACATATACTACACTCTGGTTTCAGACCAATCCGGAGGGGCGATTAGGGGCGATCGATCCTGCGCCCTCCGATGCACATAGTGGTTTGAACGATAAAATAGTACGAAAATTGACTTTGGATTTAGCGAGAAAGTATGCGCAGAATCGGTCGCATGGGAGAACGTTTTTTCGGAATTTGGTGTGACTCCGTTAATTTGACAGCAAATGGTTCCGAAGTTGATGAAACAGGTTGGGATTTCGTTGTGGAATTCCCTAATGACTCAAATGACAGGCTACCAAGAGATATGATGCCAGCACCCATAGAGTGTAAAGTGCAAGTCAAGTCAACTGATCACAGAAGAAGAGGAGAGTCTATAACCCTATCAAACTTGGAAAGATTGGTAAAGGCAAAATTACCTGCGTTCTTTTGCTTCATTGAGTTTGAAGGAACGAATGAACCACAAGCAGCCTACTTAGTTCATGTTGGCAAAGAAATAATTGAGAAAACTTTGAGGAGGATCAGAGAGTTAGACAGCAAAGGTGAAGGTGACAAATTAAATAAACATACAATAGTTGTTAAATATACGGATAGTGATCAATTACTGGAAACAACAGGTGAAAGTCTAAAGAGTGCTATTGAGAAATATATTCCTACAACTTTAGAGGATTATATTCTAGAGAAAAGTCATTTTTTGGAAACATTGGGTTTTGAGAATGGTAAGGGGCAGTTTACTATTCAAATGTTGGGTAGTAATCCTGTTGGAGATTTAATCGATTTATCGTTAGGTCTTCGAGATGAGGTTTATATCGACAAAAGTATTGGTCATCATAAGAGATTTGAAATCTTATCTAAAAATCCAAGGCTAAGTTCTGAGGGGGCAATTCTAAGCATTAAAGCTAAGCCTGAACCAGTGATTATTAGGTTCAAAGAACATGAGTTTTCGCCTGGAGTAAAATTAAAGGCTGAGTTATACCGTTCTCCCTTCAACCAGTTCTTATCGCACGACTATATCAAGTTTAGAGTTAAATCTGCGATGTTTGACCTTATCCTTGATAATTTTAGTGGAAAAGTAAGATTTTCATTTGAACTACAAGAAGATAAGAAAAATCGTCTAAGCGATCTCAAGAGCCACTTAAATATATTTGCCTTGCTTAAAAAAGCAACTAATTTCTCAGTCTTAGAAATCATTGATGAAGCTAAAAAGCTGCCTACAATTGCCTTGCAAATTAATATTAGTGATGAAATAGATGACTGGTCTGATGTTTATCATATTGCTGAAATGGCTTCACAAGTATGTCAAAGATTTTCTATTTCGGAAGACGAAGTTTTAGTAACCCTTGATGAATTAATAAGAACTTCACGCTCTATTGAGGATCTGCATAGAATATTATATGCAGACTCCAAGGAAGTTAGTATCGATTTTCCTGTTGGGGCTTATGAGTACGAGCAGGAAAGTAAATTGGCGTGTATCTCTTCCGCAATGGCTACTATTGGAAATCATACAATTGGATGTTTCTGGGCAATTATCGGTTCCTTATCCGTGGTAAGCGCAAATCAATATCGGTTAGTCGCTGAGGATATTTTTGCTGGAAATGAATTAGTTGGTATTGATGGAAAAATGATAGAGCAAAATACTATTGATAGGGCGTTTGATGATTTCGAGGAAAAGCTAAAAAGAATGGGGTTAAAGACGATTAGAATAACGACAAGCAGTTCTCAATATCAGGAGTAAAGTCACTGCCAATTCTCGTCACAATAAATCGCTCTGCCAAGATGCTATAAGTTGCCTAGTTGGGTTTTTGAGTTTATCTGTGTCCGCAGCCCTCAGCCGTTATTTAGATTGCTCTCCATGATATTATCATTTATATGATGGTAAAAAAATATAGAAGAGCGAAGGTCGATCGCGGTGGGTGAACTGTGGCAGAGAAAGACCAAGGGCGATCGCGCCAAATCAAATCACGCAACATCAAACAGCATCAGATACCGAGCGATCGGCTAAGATAAATTAGTGAAGTTCCAAGCAGTGAAAAGTAAGATTTCCTAAAAGTTCTTCAATTGCTGCTTGCCCAGAACGAATGAGTGCTTCAACTTGGCCAGTTGGTGCATTTCCACATCTTAGCCATACCACTTTCGGTGGGGAACCATATAGTCGGCTTCTTTCCGCAAAATCTGCATCTTGAGTCACAATGCAGAAATCGTTTAACTTAGCGAATTCCCAAATTTCTGTGTCTGTCTTCTCTGCTAATCCATGCAATTGGACATGGCTGGCATCTGGGAAAATATCAGCCAAGCGAGTAACCAGTTTTCGGCTCAAGTTTTGATCAAAAAGTAGTTTCAAGCGGCGCTCACTGAAGCAACTAAACGATGTTCACGATCAGCCGCAAACTCTAAGCAAGCTCTAATATCTGTCTCTGTCAGTTCCGGGAAGTCATCAACAATTTCAGGAATAGACATCCCAGCGGCTAGCCAGCCAAGAACGTCGTAAACCGTAATTCGCATCCGACGAATACAGGGCTTCCCTCCACGTTTATCAGGTTCAATAGTAATAATGTCGCGATAGCTCATAATACAAAAGATACTTACATTTACATTCAAGTCTAGAACAAGCTAATACTGCGCTGCAACGGACGGTATCGAAATCTTGGTAGAGATGGGATATTGGCGAATGTCCGTCAATTGCGGATGACTAAACCCACTCAGCTTACCGATCGCAGGTAATTCCGCCAGACGTTGAAAAGTGGCTTCAGCCGTGTAGAGAAAGCGATCGCCTGCTTCAAGGTTATTGAGGCTAATGTAAGTTGCATGATGAATCAAATCCTGAATGACAATCGGGCGTTTGATGAGGTTAGCCATTACCAAAGCGATCGACAAGATTTTGTTGCACAGCGGCACGGATTGTGCTCCAGTCATCATTCGTCATGGGAGTTGCCTCACCAGAGGCGATCCCTTCTAAGAGCAGTGGTTCAAGATGAGTTTTTCGTGCTTGATCTTGCTGGATCAAAGTCTGGATGTAATCATCAATGCTGCTGTAATGACCAGAAGCAATTTGCTCTTGCAAGTATGTGGTGAGCGCTTCGGGCAGGGAAACAGTCAGAGTAGTCATGCAATTTGGTTCCACAAAGAGCTACTTGATATTCTATCGACTATTCCTTTGACTGGTTGCCAGCATTCGAGCAATCACAGCAAAGAGCGATCGCCCACTCTAACCTCTCAATCTATACTACATATACTACATCCTGGTTTCAGGCAAATCCGGAGGGGCGATCGCGGTAAGAACGATTTTGACAGCTTCTAAAAACGTCAGTAACTTTTAGATGATTTATTGTGAGGTTTCATCGGGCGACTGACTTTGTTGCTCGTATTGGGCGATCGCATCTTTAATCACCTCAGTATCCACATCCTCTAGGTCAGACTTGGAGTAGATAGTCGCAAGAATAATTTTGTTAGCCATTTTGACGTAGTAGATGACTCGGTAGCCGCCACTTTTGCCCTTCTGCACGTCGCTATTTTTGAGCCGAACTTTGTAAACCGTGTAGGTGACTCCAGCAACGCGATCGCCGGGAAGCTCCCCAGCTTGCAATTGATCAATTAAGGGTTGAAGATCCAAACGTACCTGCCGAAACCGTTTTGCTAGAGCACGCAGATCCTTTTGAAAGCGGGGAGTCAGATCAATCTGAATTGGAGATGGCTCAGTCGGCATCAATCCCATCCCACATTTGTGCAAGTGGCATCGTTTGTCCAGTCAAAGCCTCGTGTAAGCCCTCACGAATCCCGTCGAGAATCACCTCTGTCGGCGTATCGTCCGTCTCGGATTCGTCGTCTTCAGGAATGAGGACAATGACGCGCACCCGCCGAGCTTGAGATGGGGCAAGCGGATGGTCGAGCAGAAGTTGTCCTTCATCGTTGATCGTTGCAGTGGTTTCAATCGCTTTCATTGGATCTTTCCTAAATGGAAATGCTCGTTGCGCTGGCTACTGTAGATCCTAACCCCGTCTGTACTGAGCTTCCCAACTTAATACGCAAAGACATAACATTGCCCAATGAAATCGCCCCCTCTAACCTCTCAGTCTATACTACATATACCACATTCTAGTTTCAGGCCAATCCGAAGGGGCGATCGGGCATGAAGTAAAAGGAGTGCACTCTATTCCCAGATGATCCAAGCACAAACCCTAACTACCTGATAACCATATACGCTACAATGCACTACAAGAGTAGTATGCATTTTAAAGGGCTGTGTTTAGGTCGCCGATGTATTTTGCAGAGAAGTACAAGACTTAATCTTTTGCTGTGCTACTTCTAAATTTAGAACAGAAAATACACGTAGTAATGATTACGTAACTGTGGCCTGAGGTTGAATAATGAATGATGTTCAAGATTTTGCAGAGCGTGTAAAAAAATATTATTACTACAGGGCATTATTTTGTGAACAGTTAATTAATAAAGCTGTTACCGTTAGTGGCTCTGGCATAGAAATGCCACCCACAGATTTTAATCCCTTTTCAAATTTTTACGTTGATGCTTATGTTATTGGTTGCGCCGCCATAGATGGCTTGGCTTCTCTTTGGGAATCAATCAATCAACATGAATTTTCTGGAAATCAAGAAAGGTTTACTACCTTTATGACAGCTCTAGATGATCGTAGTCAAATGAACCGTATATGCACGCCTTTCTTAGTTTTTTTCTTGGAAAGACAGGGAATCGAAAAACCATTTACAGATGTAGTTAAAGCAAAATGGTTAACAAATCGACGTGATAATGAATCTCATAGAGTTTATTCTGACCCCACATGTTTAGAACTAAAATCAATATATGAGGTGTGCCATCAGAAATATCGAATTCCCATGAATCTAACTCTCAAGGATTTCACCAAAGCGATTTCAAGCTTCACATATGCTGCGCTTATCTATAAATATTATCGATGCTCATTTATTCACGAGTTTAGAGCGTCTAAATTTGTAATCATTTTCAATAAAAGAAATATTATCTCCGTGAGGAAATTTGCTGCTAGTATTTCGCCTTCTGGAAAAACGACTCAAGTAGATGATATTAAACCTCAGCTAGATGTAGGGATCGGAGTCCTGACAGAGAGTATACGGAAAGGGGCAGATATCATATTTGATTTGATCATAGCTAAGCAGTATATAGATCTTCCATATGGCGCGAATGATGAGATTAAGTTAAAAACAAAGTAAGGTTAGTTTAAACTATAAATGTTTGACTCAATGAAAACAATTAATTTAACTGTATAAGTATATGAGTTTCATTGGTGTCAAATGGACGCAATTTCAGTGAAAAAGTCTAATAATCAGAGCCATTGTACTTATATTTTGATAATTGCAAGAACATACTCTACTACGCGATTGCGGCGGTTGAACTGTGGCAGAGACAAAGGGCGATCGCAGGAAGAAGGTACGGGAATCGGGGCGATCGCTCTATTCAGTCTGTAATAGTTGCTGAATACTTCTCTGCAAGGGTAGAACTTTATTCTGGATAATATCCCAAATGATTTCGTCATCAATTTGGAAATAAGTATGAGCTAAGATATCTCGCAATCCAGCAATTTTTCGCCATTCAATTTCAGGGTTGCGATCGCGGATATCCACGGGAATATTTTTCACCGCTTCTCCAATAATTTGGAGATTCCGAATCACCGCATCAAAGGTGCGATCGTCGGCTACAAACTGCTCAAATTCCATGCCATCGGTGTATCGCAATACTTTTTCACAGGCAACCAAAATATCTGCCAGGTAAAGCCGAAGCTCACGCGACATGAATCGCCTCTTGTTCTACAACGGCTCGAAGTTGGGGTTTAAGCGATTTCCAAGTGACCAAATCGACTTTCCGCTCCAGATGATCTTCCAGATAAAACTTGACATCCATGTAGCGATCAAACGTGACTGGCGGTTCAAACTCAATCAAGATATCAACATCACTCGCGGGTGTTGCTTCATCCCGTGCCACAGAACCAAATAAAGCAAGCGATCGCACACCCAGCTTTTTTAACTCAGTCTGATGGTGCTTAAGAGTTGCCAGGATCTTTTCACGTTGCATCTGTGGATCTCACCATTGGCGACTGTACTCCTATTTTGGCATGAGGGGAAGAACGTTAGCGAAAATGACGCTAGTTCAAAAACTTGTTGTGGATAAATCGCGTTAAGAAAATACGGGAAGAGGCGCGATCGCTCTACGATCACTGGCGTTATGCATGATTACGAACATGCTTGATAAATTCTGGGTAATTGTCTAGATCGTCTACAGATTCTAACGGCGGCATCTCAATCCAAGTTGCCTCTGCATTCAACCGATCAACGTAGACATAAAAAGCCTCTTGATCTTCACGGTGCGCCAGCACATAAGCATGTAACTCTTTTTGACTCATTGCCTTAAAGTCTGGTCTACTCATCCGACGTATCTCCATTTGCCGTTTGGATAAATCTCAATCACGTTTTCCTCACCTGCTAGAAAGAAAACATGTCCCGTACGATCGTCGATTCGGACTAAATTGATGGATAAATACAGCTTGCTAAACCAAACACACAGATTGAAGCACTGGGTTTTCTGTTCTGCTGTCGGAATTTTGGACACACTTGCACCACATTCATGAATACAAGCGTAGCATTTTGTCAAAACTGGGTTCTAGCATCCTGGAATTTTGGCCTTTCTTGATCGCGGCGGGTGAACTGTGGCAGAGAAAGAGCAAGGGCGATCGCAGGAAGAAGGTACGGGAATCGGGGCGATCGCTCTATTCAGTCTGTAATAGCTTAAGGAGCATTGCTGATCTCTACGATCATTGTTCCTTGCCGTAGTTGTTCTAAAGCATCAGGTAAAGTAGCTGATAGCAATTGCCGCAGATTCCGATTCGTGACATTACCACAGGTCAACCATAAAATTTGAGGAGGTGTTCCCAGGCGACAGACCAAATCAATGAAATCGCTATCTTTAGTCATAATCACGGCATTTTCGGCTCGCGCTGCTTCAAAGATCTCGATGTCTTGAGCATCTCGAAGAGACAAATCTCGTAGAGCAGACGCGTCTAGACCAAAAGTCGCTGATAACCAGTTCGCCAGCGTTGGAGGTAGTTGGGCATCAACCCAAAGTTTCATGCCGTTAGTCTGGGGAAATCAGTACGGCGAGCTGCAAAAAGCAAACAAGCTTGGATATCTGCTAGTTCCAAATCGGGGAAGTCTTCTAAAATTTCATTGATGCTAACGTTCTCAGCCAACATTTCTAGAATATCAGTCACTCGAATCCGCATCCCTCGGATGCAAGGACGACCACCACACTGACCAGGTGTTTGAGTAATGCGGGTAAGCAAGCTAACTGTTGAGTTCATGGGGCGAATCTTCAAAGTATTCAATCTACACCCATTTTATCGGGTAATTCTATCCCATGCGCCAGCTAACACGTCACAGCAGCGGACGGGCGGAAACTGCTGGTGCTGAGTTCGAGGTTATCTGCTGCCGCTGCGTTTTGCTGTTAGACGACCCTCCGTAATGCTGTTGTGTATGCGATCGCGGCGGGTGAACTGTGGCAGAGACAAAGGGCGATCGCCCTCATGCACTAGCGATCGCCACTAAGCTAAAGCGGGTTGATTGTGGTTCGCTGCGGTTTTCTTGCTGAATTGCAAACCCTCTTCTGAAACATCAATCGTAATCGTATCCCCTTCCAGAAAAGCATTTTCCAAGATTTTAGTCGCGATCGGATTTTGCAGTTCCCGTTGAATTGCGCGTTTTAGTGGCCGAGCACCATAGGTTGGGTCATAGCCCACTTCGGCAATAAAATCTTGAGCCGCCGGAGTAATTTCCAAGCGAATTTTTTGGTCGGCTAGCAATGCCTCAATCTTACGAATTTGCAAGCCTACAATCTGGCTCAACTCGCCCCGACCCAACGCATGGAAGATGATGATATCGTCAATCCGGTTGAGGAATTCGGGCCGGAAATGCTTGCGGAGTGCTGCCATCACCCGCGTTTGCATTTCTTCGTAACGGGCATCATCGCCAGAAATATCCAGAATATGATCGCTCCCAATGTTACTGGTCATGACGATTACCGTATTCCGAAAATCTACGCTGCGTCCTTGGGAATCGGTAATGCGGCCATCATCCAGCACTTGCAACAAAATGTTGAAAACATCAGGATGAGCTTTTTCCACTTCGTCAAACAGCACGACCGAGTAGGGGTGCCGCCGCACGGCTTCAGACAGTTGCCCGCCTTCTTCGTAACCGACATAGCCCGGAGGTGCGCCCACCAACCGCGCCACAGAATGCTTTTCCATGTATTCCGACATGTCGATGCGGACGATCGCGTCTTCAGAGTCAAACAAAAAGTTGGCTAAGGCCCGTGCTAACTCGGTTTTGCCCACTCCAGTTGGCCCCAAAAACAGAAAGGAGCCAATGGGTCGTCCGAGGTCTTTCATCCCGGCTCTGGCCCGCCGGATCGCGGCTGATACCGCTTCTACTGCTTCGTTTTGGCCAATGACCCGCTGGTGCAAGTGGCTTTCCAGACTCAGGAGCTTTTGGCGTTCCGATTCCAGCAGGCGCGTGACCGGGATACCCGTCCACCGGGCAACAATCTCGGCAATGTCGGACTCTTCCACTTGTTCTCGCAGGAGAGTAGAACCGTGGGATTGAATTTCCAGCAACTCGGCTTCCCGTTCTTCCCGTTCTCGTTGGACTTTTTCCAAATTGCCATACTTCAATTGGGCAGCTTTGTTTAGATCGTAGGCCCGTTCGGCTTGTTCGATCTGGACGCGCAGTTTATCTTCTTCTTCCTTGAGGTTTTTGATGCTTTCAAGAAGTTGTTTTTCGCCCTGCCATTGAGAGTCTAAAGTCGATTTTTTGGCAGCTAGTTCGGTGATTTCTTGTTCAATGCGTTCCAATCGATCTTTTGAGGCGCGAGTAGAGGCTAACATGCCTAGTTGGTCTTCGCCTTTGAGGGATAGTTTTTCCATTTCCAATTGCATCAAACGGCGATCGATCACCTCGATTTCAACGGGTTTGGAAGTAATTTCCATTTTGAGTTGGGCGGCAGCTTCGTCTACCAAGTCGATCGCCTTGTCGGGCAGGAAGCGATCGCTGATATAGCGTGACGACAACATGGCCGCAGCAACGAGGGCCGAGTCCGTAATTTTGACCCCATGATGGACTTCGTAGCGTTCCTTCAGGCCGCGCAGGATGGAGATTGTATCTTCCGGGGAGGGTTCATTCACCAAGACTTGCTGAAACCGCCGTTCTAGGGCCGCATCTTTTTCGATGTATTTGCGGTATTCATCCAAAGTCGTGGCCCCAATACAGCGCAACTCGCCCCGCGCGAGCATGGGTTTGAGCAAATTGCCCGCATCCATCGCCCCCTGAGTGGAACCCGTGCCGATGACGGTATGCAACTCGTCGATAAACAACACGATTTGGCCATCGGAATGCATAACTTCTTTCAATACCGATCGCAGCCGATCTTCAAAGTCGCCCCGGTATTTGGCCCCAGCAATCAGGGAACCCATATCCAGCGCAATCAGCTTGCGGTTTTTGAGAGATTCGGGGACATCGCCATTAACAATCCGCTGGGCCATTCCTTCGGCGATCGCGGTTTTTCCTACCCCCGGTTCCCCAATCAACACCGGATTGTTTTTGGTGCGCCGAGAAAGCACCTGCACCACCCGCCGAATTTCTTCATCCCGCCCAATCACCGGGTCAATTTTGCCCGCTTTGGCTTGCTCCGTCAGATCGCGGCCATATTTTTCCAGCGCCCCATAGCGCGATTCGGGGTTTTGGTCGCTGACTTTTTGGCTGCCGCGCACCTCTTTGATCACGCCTTCCAGCTTGCGGTAGTCCACTTCGTAGGTCCGCATGATTCGGGTGCCGAGGCGCGTATCTGCCGCGAAGGCTAACAGTAAATGTTCAACGGAGATAAATTCATCTTGAAACTTGGTGCGGGCTTCTTCCGCGCGATCGAGCATGACATCCAGGTTGCGGCCCAAATACAATTGTTCGCTACTGGCCACTTTGGGCTGGCGACGGGTGTAGTCTTCAATTTGTTGGAAAAATCGTTGGAGGTCAATTCCGGCTTTGGTCAAAACTTTGTTGGCCAACCCGTCTTGCTGCTCCAGCAGGGAAATCATCAGGTGTTCCACTTCAAGCTGTTGGTGTTTGTAGCGACGGACAACATCCTGGGCCTGAACGATCGCTTCCCATGCTTTGTCAGTAAATTTGTTTGGATCGGTTGGCTGCATCTTTGGCTAAACGCTTCAATAGAGAGACAGTAATGAGTAAAAATACAGGTACTCTGAGCTTTCAGTATAACCGAGCAATGGTCAGACACTAAGCCTCCAGAAGACGGAGCAAAATTAGGGCCAGCCGACAGCGATCGCCAGAGTCAGAATTGCTCCAACGCGACAAATCCGCCGCCATTGGGCGATCGCCCCGACCTTGGGCCAACCCCATCAGAGAGAGCCGCAATCCTGGCAAAAGATAGATGTAGCCCAGGGGGGACAGACGCTAGATTAGAAGTATAGTTGCCCCGATCGCAGCGCATCTTCCTTGCGTGCCTATTGTGTGCCCACGAACCGAGGAGGCAGATATGCCGACTATCGAACGAAATAAAAAAGACACTTATCAACAACGCGCTCAAGCCCGATTTAATAAACTGAATGCCCAGATCGAAGAATACAAAGCCAAGGCCAAGCAAGTCACCGCCGAGGCCACGCTGCAATACTACGATAAACTGGCCGAGCTTCAAGTTAAACGGGATACCGCTCAACGCCAACTGAATAACATCCGCGATTCTGGCGAAGACACTTGGGGGGAAGTGCGCCATCGGTTTGAACAAACCTGGAACGATTTGCTGTACGCCCTGCAACGGTTGCAATCGAGCCGTTAGGGGGTGGCCCTGGCCTAGCGGTTCTCCGACAGCGGAACTGGACTAACTAAAGGGAAGGGGAGATGGGTTGCGCGATCGCGGTCCCCTCCCCCTTTTTGTTGCCCCTGCTGGGCTTACTCCGTTGTTGCCCAGTTGGCTTCAGGCAGGCCACAAGCCTTTTTCCATCAACCACCCTTGGTTAAATAATTTGGACTGGTAACGACTGCCCCCATCACACAGCACCGTCACGATGGTATGACCGGGGCCAAGCTGTTTGGCCAGGGCGATCGCCGCGCCCACATTGATCCCCACCGATCCCCCCATAAACAATCCGTCTTTTTCCAACAGTTGATAGATCACCCGCACCGCCTCGCGATCGTCCACCTGAATCGCATCATCCGCTGGCGCACCCGCCATATTCGCCGTCACGCGGCTATTGCCAATCCCCTCCGTAATCGAACTGCCCTCCATCTTGGGTTCCCCCGTTTTGACATAGCTATAGAGACCGCTGCCCATCGGATCAGCCACCACGCACCGAATCCCAGGATTTTTCTCTTTCAGAAATAGCGCCACCCCCGCATAGGTGCCCCCCGTCCCCGTTGCCGCCACCCAGGCATCGACTTTGCCCTCTGTCTGCGCCCAAATTTCTGGCCCCGTTGTAGCGTAGTGGGCCTCCCGATTGGCCAAATTGTCAAACTGGTTCGCCCAGATAGCATTCTCCATTTCCTTCGCCACCCGACCGGATAACTTCACATAATTGTCGGGATTACTGTAGGGAACAGCGGGAACCGTGCGAACTTCTGCGCCCAAAGTCCGAAGGAGATCAATTTTTTCCTGGGATTGGGTTTCGGGAATAATGATCAGGCATTTGTACCCCTTGGCGTTACAAATGTGGGCGAGTCCAATGCCCGTATTGCCAGCAGTTCCTTCTACCACAGTCCCACCGGGCTTCAGTAAACCCTGGCGCTCGGCGGCTTCAATGATGAACAAAGCGGCCCGATCTTTGACCGATCCCCCCGGATTAAGAAATTCAGCCTTGCCCAGGATTTCACAGCCAGTTTCGTCACTAAAACTGTTGAGGCGAATGAGGGGGGTGTTGCCGATCGCGCCTACAAATCCGGTTTTAATGTCCATGTTGCCGTTCTTGCTAATTCACTCTTTAAGATTTTGGCGCATTGGGGGACGGGGGTCGAGGTGAAAAGCAGCCCCAGCCAACACGGTAAGCTGTAAATGTAACAAAATGCAATCAACCCCCAAAGTCAGCATCGAATTGATTGGGCCAATTGCTGTGTGTCCCCTTAAGCGTTGAATTGAGGAGTTGAATGCAATATTCCGGGAATCCTGACGCTGACTTGGTCAGCCCTCAACTGCTGTGTACCTCTGAGACTCACCCGATTCGAGTCGATTTTTTGCCGCCTGGGGTTTTGCCCCAACCTGGCAAACTAGGGCTAACGATCGCACCGGGGAAATACCATCCGGGGATGCAATTTAACTGGGCGCGGGATCTGGAGCCAGATTTGGCCCGCCTGCGCCAGCATTACCAAACGGATTTACTCGTCTCGTTAATCGAAGCGGAGGAAATGACCACCTTGCAAATTCCTAACCTGCTGGCGGCGGTGGCGGCGACGGGGATGCGATCGCGCTGGTTTCCCATTCCAGACTTTGGTACACCCGCCTCGCTGCCGGGACTCATTTGCCTGGTGGAAGAGATTTTGGCGGCGCTGGGGCTGGGGCAAACGGTAGTGTTGCATTGTCGGGGCGGTTTGGGGCGATCGGGCCTGGTGGCGGCGGCCTGCTTGGTCAGCCAGGGGTATACCTGCGATCGCGCCTTTGCCCTGGTACGGGCGGCGCGACCTGGGAGTGTGGAAACCCTGGCCCAAGAAGCCTACGTCCAGCAATTTCAGACTGCCTGGGCCAACCGCGATCGCGCTTTACAATAAAACCAGTTGTTGCAATTGCACTTAGCCAATGGGAACCACAAGCTTCGATCAATCGCGGGCATGGGCGATCGCCGTCTTGACGAGTTTCAGCCTTGCGAGCTTATCCAGTTGTGCCGCAACCATTGCCGAGCCACCCACCGCCCCAAACACTCCCCCCGTTGCCGCCCCGTCTTCCCCCAGGGCCACGGCGATCGCCGCTGCGCCCCCCACCAAAGGCCAACGCACCTATCACATTGGCAATAGCCTGACCGATTCGATCAACACCCAACTGGCAGCGATCGCCAAAAGTGCTGGCTACAATCACGAATATCTCCGCTCCACCATTCCCGGCGCACCCACCGACTGGAACTGGGATCACCCCGGCACCGCCTTAGGCGAAAAAGACTACCGCACCGTCTTCGCCACCAAAGCGCCCATTGACCACCTGTTCACCCAACCCTATGCGGGCCACAACCGCTCCATTGAGAACGAAGCCGATTACAGTGGCCGCTTTTATGCCCTAGCCCGCGAAAAAAGCCCCAATATTCAACCCTGGCTCTATGCCCAATGGCCCGCCCAAGCCATGACCGATGCCTGGACAAAAGCCACGGGGAGCGCCGCCAACCTTGGCCTCGTTCCGGCGAGAACCTGGGAAGATGGCGTTCGGAACCAATTGGCCTACCACGAAGCCGTCCGCCAGAAAATGGACGCAGCCCACGGGGGCAAACCTATTTTGATTGTGCCGGGGGGGTTGGCTCTGGCCAGCTTGAAACAGGCGATCGCAACGGGTAAAGTTCCCGGCATCACAGAGTTCTTCGCCACCCAATTTGAAGACAACATCCACTTGAGCCGCTCCGGGGAATATCTCATCGCTCTGGTGCATTATGCCAGCATCTATCAGCGATCGCCCAAGGGTGTCACTTATGCCAACAGTGGCCTAACGGCGGAACAAGCAGCGATTTATCAACGCATTGCCTGGGATACGGTTTGCAATTACCGCTGGACCCAGGTGCAGTGCGCCGCCAAGCCCCCCAACTTTTAGCCCTTAGTTGTCAGGCGCGATCGCGCCCCGTAAACTCTGGCCCCAGAATCTTTTATGCTTAACATAGATAAACTTTAATACAGAGAAAATTTTGGCCTTCAACAGGCAAATTCGGTTAGCGCGGCGATCGCCACATAAATCCAAGTTCCACCACCACAGTGCTACACCAAATTTTATGGATAGTTTTGCACTGCACCAGTCTAAAAATGCTGTAGTTTGAGATTAGCCGATGGGTAGTAATCTTGATCAAGATCCAGATCGCTTTTTACTGAAACATTTATTTGATAACGGTGGCGAAACGGGCGCAATTATCAAGACATTTAACTGGGCCAAAACTTCCATTGGCGCAATAGAAACATGGCCCCGAAGCTTGAAAATTGCCCTCCAGATTTTACTGTCTTCACGCTTCCCAATGCAGATTTTGTGGGGGGCTGACTATATTCAATTTTATAATGATGCCTATATTCCGATCGCCGGGAATAAACACCCAGCAGGCATTGGTCAACGGGGTGCCGACTGCTGGCAAGAAGTTTGGGATTTTGCTGGCCCCATGCTTGATCAAGTGATGGCAACCGGCAAGGCAACCTGGTCAGAAGATCAACGACTCACCCTCAGGCGCAATGGTGAACCAGAAGAATGTTATTTCACCTTTTCTTACACCCCAGTTTGGCTGGAATCTGGCAGTGTAGGGGGGATTTTTATTGCGGTGCATGAAACCACACAAAAGATTTTAAGTGAACGGCGGGAACAGGCTTTACGGTTGGAAGCCCAAGCCGCGAAAGAAGCCGCTGAAGCCGCTAATCAAATGAAAGATCAATTTTTGGCGGTGCTTTCCCACGAATTACGATCGCCCCTGAGTCCCATCTTAGGCTGGGCGAAGCTATTGCGATCGCGGAAATTTGATCAGAAAACATTTTACCGAGCTTTGGAAACGATTGAACGCAATGCCCAACTCCAAGTCCGCATGATTGATGACTTATTCGACCTCTCGCGTATTCTCAAAAATAAATTAGAATTGACCATTCATCCAACATTACTTATTCCACTGCTTCAGAATGCGATTGAAACAGTGCGATCGCAGGCCGATGCTAAAAAAATTCAAATTTATGCTCAGCTTGATCCGGCAAATATTCAAATTACTGGAGATGCCAATCGATTACAACAAGTCTTTTGGAACTTACTCTCTAATGCCATTAAATTCACACCGGAAGGGGGACAAGTTAATGTACGATTGAGTTATGATTCGCAATCCGCCATCGTCAAAATAATAGATACAGGCCGTGGGATTGCAACGGATTTTTTGCCCCATGTTTTTGAGCATTTTCGCCAAGCCGATACGACGACGACAAAAGTATTTGGTGGCTTGGGTTTAGGATTAGCGATCGCCAAACAAATTGTGGATCAACATGGCGGAGCGATCCAAGTGACGAGTGCTGGCCTGAATCAAGGGGCGACGTTTACCGTACAATTACCCCGCGCCCCAGCCGCTCCTGCCGCCAGCGCGATCGCCGATGATCCCGCCGACGATGCCCTGGCCCATATCCGGGTTTTGGCGGTAGATGACGAGGCCGACAGTCGCGAGGTATTGGCCTTGACCCTGGAACTGTATGGGGCAACGGTTGTCACCGCTGATTCTGGCGCGGCGGCGATCGCCCTATTGACAACCCAATCCTTTGACTTGCTTATTAGTGATATTGCCATGCCAGAAATGGATGGCTTTACGCTGATCCAGCAGTTTCGGACTCAGCCTCAGGGGGCCACCCTACCCGCGATCGCCCTCACGGCCTATGCGAGTAGCGGCGATCGACAACGGGCGCTAGCGGCTGGGTTCCAGGCCCATCTCCCCAAACCCTTTGACCCGATCGCCCTGGCCACCACAATTTTGGCGTTGCGCCCCGCCCCGCCCCCCAACCAGCAACCGTAGCCATCGCCGTGACCTGAGTTGGCCCTGGTTAACCGCCAATCTGGGACATTGTGCGGGCATAGCGGCCCGTCGTGCCAGAGTCCCGCTCTTTATAGTTAATTTCGGGTTTCAGGAAAACGAGTTCCTGCACCTGTTGGCGAATTTCTGGGAGGGGCACCCCGGCCCGCAGTTGACTTTTCAGATCAAGTTGGCCGGTTTCATTCAGCAAACAAGGCCGCAACCAGCCATCGGCCGACAGTCGCATGCGGTTACAGCGATCGCAAAAACATTCCGACATTTGGCTAATGAAGCCCACCGTTCCTTTGGCACCAGGAATTTGGAACACATCTGCTGGGCCGTTCCCCCGCACTGCGCCCGCCGCCAAGCCCCACCGCTCCCGGATTTGTTGGCGTAATGTTTCGGAGGCAATCCACCCGCGATCGCCAAACAACTGGTCATTCCCAATGGGCATAAACTCAATAAACCGGATGTGCCAGTGGCGATCGAGGCTCAACGCCGCCAACTCCAACACCTCAGTCTCATTCACCCCCGGAATCACAACCACATTCAGCTTGAGGGGGTTGAACCCAACGCGATGGGCCACCTGAATCCCCGCCCACACCTGTTGCCAGCGCGATCGCCCCCGATGACCAATAATCTGATCAAACACCTCTGGTTGCAAGGAATCGAGACTAATGTTGATCCGCCGCAACCCTGCTGCATAGAGATCCTCAGCCAGATCCGCCAACTGAAAGGCATTGGTCGTCATGGCCAGGTCTTGGGTTTCTGGCAACTGGGCGATCGCGCGGACAATCTCCACCACATCAGGCCGCAGCAAAGGTTCGCCGCCCGTCAACCGAAAGCGCGTAAAGCCAACGGGGATAAACACCTCCCGCAGCAACACCAGCAATTCCGGCGGAGTGAGCCAGTCCTGTTGCAACACATAGGCTAAGTCAGCCTCCTCTGGCATACAGTACAGGCACCGGAAGTTGCAGCGATCAATCAGGCTAATGCGGAGATAATCGATTGGATTCATGCCCCCATTGTGCCGGATTTTGCCAGAATGCTTCAACAATGGGGCACAATGATCGGCCTGATGCTAGCTTTAGAGACAGGTCACGCCAGGGAACGGCGATCGCGGGGCCGCGCAGACTCAGTTAGGAAGTTAGGCGCGATTCGGCGCACCCAGAAATTCTTCTAATTCGGCTTTAAATAGATTTTGCCAAGACCCAAAGCGAATGGCCCGTTGATGCTCCCATTCAGTCTCCAGGTCGGCCCGGATCGCCGGAGCCATGCCCTGACAGGAGAGTTGCTTGCCCTGGGCGATCGCTGTTTCAATGCCTTTAACCAAGGCCAGAATCGCCGCCGCATCCGCGTGTTTGACCCACAGCAAATCAACAATCACGGTTTCAGCCGCTAATTCGATTGCTTCTTGCAATGCACGCTGAAAATGCTGCCCATTGTCTTGGAGCAGATCGCCATTGGGTTGCAGAATGATGGTCGGCGGGTGTCCCTGCTGGCCAGCGTGGGAAGTTTGGGACGGAAGAGTAGACAGACTGATTGTGTGCATAATGACCTCTGGTAACGGTTAGGCCCGGAGGAACCGTGGGGGGCAACGGTCAAGCTTTCCTTACAACCTAACTCTCCCTAGGGTGGCTTAGTTTTATGCAAATTGGTTCACTTTGTATCACAGATCACCTATGTTTTTGGTCAACGCCGGAGCTGACGCAAATCAACTAGCGCGATGATTTAAATTGCCTTGGGAGGTGTTTTGCATCAGGCGATCGCTTGACGGTACGCACAAATTCGTGGTGATCTAGATCACGATACTCTTAATTTTCCACGTAGATAAATCCTAAACGATCTGGGTCAATTTGCCCTCAGGGGTGAGACCACCCACGACAATAGAACCGATGTGATTGCGGCGATCGCCAATGGCCCCTCCTCGTGCTGGATATACCTTGCCCGTGTTTGCCTGTGCGGGGGCGATCGCGGCCCTGCACCAGTTGCAGCAAAAACCCGTTGGCTCCACTGTGGCCGTGCGGCTCCTGGAACCCGACCTCACCGCTGAAATTCCCATTGAGCAAGTGGCCCCCATTTCCGACCGGGCGGCCCTCGCCATCACCCGCAGCGATCCCGGCGACAACCTGGATCTCACCCGCCACACCCCCATCTGGGCCTTGGTGGAATGGGCCGAGGCCACGCAAACCGACCCGATTCAAATCTGCGGGGGAGAAGGAATTGGCAAATTGACAACGGGTGCCCCCGCGATCTACGCCTACGCCCAACGCCTCTTCCAGGCCAATCTGGCCCCCTGCCTCGCCCCCACAGAACGCCTCCGCGTCACGATTATGCTGCCGGAGGGGCGATCGCTGGCGCAACGCACTTCCAATGCGGCCTTTGGTGTGGTGGATGGGTTGTCATTACTGGGGACGAGTGGCATCGCCCAACCGCTGAGCGCCCCCGGCCAGTTAGAGGTTTATCGCGAACTACTCCGCGACCAGGCCACCCAGGCCACCTGTCTGGTGTTTTGTGTTGGGGAAAACGGGCTGGATCTCAGCCGCAAACTGGGGATCGCCAGCGATCGCCTGGTCAAAACCGCAAATTGGTTGGGGCCAATGTTGGTGGAAGCGGGGGCACTGGGGGTCGAGTCGATTCTTTTGTTTGGCTACCACGGCAAGTTATTAAAACTGGCGGGGGGAATTTTTCATACCCATCATCATGTAGCCGATGGGCGGCTAGAAATTTTGACCGCTCACGGGGTCAAAGCGGGGTTGCCCCTGGCCGATCTGCAACAAATTTTGGCCTGCGCCACGGCTGAAGACGGCTTGCGCTATCTCCGGCAACTGGATCAGGCTGGAACTCAGTGGACACAACAGGTCTACGGCGCGATCGCCGCCACCATCGACCACCGCACCCAGGCTTACATTCAGGCCCACAGCACTGCCACCGTCGCGATCGGCACGGTACTCTTTGATCGCGATCGGCACATCATCATTTGTAGTGAAACAGGCAAAAAGTTACTGCGGAGAGACCTGGGTGTCGAGTTAAAATAGAAGGATTAAGCTTGAATTTTTGTAACTTTTTTCCTTCAAAACGGTCTTTTGTAGGCACCGATACAGTTTATTCATCGTACACTCACTAGGAATTTTGTGGTGACTCTACAAACTCAGCAAGCAACCTCCCAGGCTCCTGACCCGGCCTCTGTCGAGGGTCTTAACCGACAAATGATTGTCATTCTTGATTTTGGTTCTCAATATTCCGAGCTAATCGCCCGCCGCATCCGAGAAACCCAGGTCTATTCGGAGGTGTTGTCTTACCGCACGCCCATCGAACAACTGAAACAGCTAAATCCCAGAGGCATCATTCTCTCTGGTGGCCCCAGTTCGGTCTACGACAAGGGTGCGCCCCACTGTGATCCCGCAATTTGGACCCTGGGCATTCCCGTGCTGGGGGTGTGTTATGGGATGCAGTTGATGGTGCAACAATTGGGGGGCGGCGTGGAGCGTTCCGATCGCGGCGAATACGGCAAAGCGGCCCTATTTATTGACGATCCCACAGATCTATTGACCAATGTGGAAGAAGCCTCAGTCATGTGGATGAGTCATGGGGATTCCGTCACTACCCTGCCGCCGGATTTTGCCATCCTGGCCCACACCAACAATACGCCCTGTGCGGCGATCGCCCACCACGAGAAAAAGTTATACGGAGTGCAATTTCACCCGGAAGTGGTGCATTCGGTCTATGGGCAAGCCTTGATTCGCAATTTTGTTTACCACATCTGCGCCTGCGAACCCACCTGGACAACAGAAGCCTTTGTTGAAGAGGCGGTGCGAGAAATTCGGGCCAAAGTGGGAGATAAGCGGGTGTTGTTGGCACTTTCGGGCGGGGTTGATTCGTCTACCCTCGCGTTTTTGCTGCATCGGGCGATCGGGGATCAGTTAACCTGCATGTTTATTGATCAAGGCTTTATGCGGAAGTTAGAGCCAGAGCGCCTGTTGAAACTGTTTAACGAGCAATTTCACATTCCCGTCGAGTATGTGAATGCCCGCGATCGCTTTTTGGCGGCGATCGCCGGAGTCACCGATCCCGAAGAAAAACGCAAGCGGATTGGCCACGAATTTATTCGCGTTTTTGAATCAGAATCTAAACGGCTTGGCCCCTTCGATTACCTGGCTCAGGGGACGCTTTACCCAGACGTGATTGAGTCGGCAGATACCAATGTCGATCCCCAGACGGGCGAACGGGTAGCCGTCAAAATCAAGAGCCATCACAACGTCGGCGGCTTGCCGAAGGATTTGCGGTTTAAGTTGGTGGAACCACTGCGAAAATTGTTCAAAGACGAAGTGCGCCGAGTGGGGTTATCCATTGGCCTGCCAGAAGAAATCGTGAAACGACACCCGTTCCCCGGCCCTGGTCTGGCGATTCGGATCTTGGGAGAAGTCACCGACGAACGCCTGGATATCTTGCGTGATGCCGACCTCATTGTGCGCCAAGAGATCAATCGGAACGGGGTTTACAACGACTACTGGCAAGCGTTTGCGGTGTTGTTGCCAATTCGCAGTGTGGGGGTCATGGGCGATCAACGCACCTATGCCTATCCCGTTGTGCTGCGGTTTGTCTCTAGTGAAGATGGGATGACGGCCGATTGGTCGCGGGTGCCCTACGATCTCCTGGAGACGATTTCCAACCGGATTGTCAATGAAGTGCGCGGGGTCAACCGAGTGGTTTATGACATCACTTCCAAGCCCCCTGGCACCATCGAGTGGGAATAATTGGATTGGCAGTTAGGGATTTCCGGTTTCCCACAGCGATGGCTTAAGTTGTGGAAAACCGGGTCTATCTTGTGGAAAACTCTGAGGGGGCACCAGAGCTTCCTTGTGGAAAACGGGGGATTGGCGGGCGAGAGGGAAACCCAGGCGATCGCCCCAGATCCGCATGGGTTCTGGGAAAAAGCGGCTGTTTAGGCTGAGTAAGCTCATTGGCCCAGGCTGTGGAAAAATGGCGGATGGTGGCTATGCAGCGATCGCCCGACTCGGCACGCTCCATCAAACGCGGTGGCTCAATTCAGTTTTGCTGGATCGGAATCTCAATTATGAATTCCGCTCCGGCCCCAGGGGTGGAATGGCATTGTAGCTGACCACGGTGCCTTTCAGTCACGATTTGATAGCTAATGGACATTCCTAGCCCTGTCCCTTTGCCAATTTGTTTGGTGGTAAAAAAGGGATCAAACAATCGATTTTTGACGGGTTCAGGAATACCAGGGCCATTATCGACAATGTGGATGGCAACGCGATCGCGACCCACCGTGCGAGTTTGAATTGTGATCGTCGGCGCAGTCGCACCCGCAGTCGCCGTATTCTGCTCTTCTAGTGCATCAATTGCGTTGCTGAGAATATTCATGAACACCTGGTTCAGTTGGCCAGCGTAACACTCCACCAATGGAAGTTCGCCATAGTCTTTGATCACCTCAATGCCCACACTATTTGGCTTGGCTTTAAGACGGTTTTGCAAAATCATCAACGTGCTATCCAAGCCTTCATGCAAATCAACAACTTTGAATTCCGCTTCATCAAGCCGAGAAAACGTTCGGAGCGATTTGACAATTTCGCGAATGCGCTCAGCGCCGACTTTCATCGAATCAACTAACTTGGGAAAATCTTGCATGATGAACTCAACATCGATCGCATTCGCTTGGTCTTGAATTAACGTCGGTGGATCGGGATAGTGGGTTTGGTAGAGGTGCAGGAGGGCCAGAAGATCAACCGCATACTGATCCGCATGGATCAAGTTGCCATGAATGAAGTTAACTGGATTATTGATTTCGTGGGCAACACCGGCCACCATTTGCCCCAGACTAGACATTTTTTCGCTTTGTACCAGTTGCGCTTGCGTTTGTTGCAGTTCGTGTAAGGTCTGCTCCAACTCCTGGGTTTGTTGCCGCAGTTCGGCCTCAGATTCGCGGAGGGCAGCTTCTGCTAGTTTGCGATCGTGAATATCTGTGCAAACCCCAATCCACTCCCGAATAGCACCACTATCTAGCAAAATCGGCACACCACGAGACACAAAATAACGATAGTTACCATCTTTGCCTCGAACGCGATATTCCGACTCATAGGGCTGCCGATTGGCAACAGCACTAAGCCACCGTTGAGTGGCAACGGCTCTATCATCTGGATGCAATGCATTGAGCCAACCATAGCCACGCACTTCCTCTACGGTTTGCCCGGTATAAACCCGCCACTCTGGCATATCTTCAACTTCGCCATTCCCGTCAGTTAGCCAAATCAACTGGGATGTCGCTCGGATCAAACACCGATATCGTTCTTCACTCAATTTCAGGGCTTCCTCGGCCTGTTTGCGTTCCGTAATACTTAAACCAGTGCCCCGAAACCCAATGACCGCACCATTTTCATTCAACAAAGGCACCCCATTCACTTCTTCCCAAACGACATTACCAGCAGGGGTAAGGTTCCGATGTTGAAACTTAAAGGGGCTTTTTTGCTGCGTTGCTTTGCGGAGAATCCTTTGCACCGGATCAATATCTTCAAACGGCATAAACTCAAACAAGGAGTAGCCTAGTAACTCAGCGGGAGTATAGCCTTTCACTTGCTTTGCCTTATCCGTGACAAAAGTGTATACCCCATTGGTATCCATATCCCACAGATATTCTCCAGCCGCTTCGGACACATCTCGAAAGCGTTTTTCGCTTTGGCGGAGTTGCTCTTCGGCTCGTTTACGTTCTAGTTCTTCCCGTTTGGTATCGCTGATGTCATGGTAAGAGCCAAATACACCAATCACTTCTCCAGCATGGTCATGCAAAGGAATTTTGTTAATGCACAACCACATGGTTTCTCCGGTTTCTAAAGGTTTCTCTTCTTCCCGGTTAACAATTGGAGTATTACTTTGCATTACGGCTCGATCTTCGGTTTCAAAGATTGGCGCTAATGCTTCCCAGGCTAAGTCATAATCGGTTTTGCCAACGAGTTGTTCGGGTGAGTCTAAGCCTGCATCTTGGGCAAAGGTTTTGTTGCATCCCAGGTATTGATGGTGTTTATTTTTCCAAAAAACGCGCTGGGGTAGCGTGTCAAAAATCAGTTGTAGAAGTTGTTTTGATTCGCGTAAGGCGTTTTCTGTTTGAATGCGATCGCTAATATCAATCGCAGTGCCCACTAACCGATAGACGTGCGAGTTATCATCTTTGAGGGGGTTGAGTGTGGTCAGCCACCAGGTTTCTTTCCCTTGTAGGGCCAGACATTCTTCATAGGTGATGGATTTGCCACTCCGAATACATTGGCGGAAGCGTGTTGTCATCGCCTGACTGGCAGCCTCATCGAATAGGTCTTCCATGAGTTTTCCAGCCACTTCTGCCGTTGTCTTACCGACTACCCGTTCAGCATAGGTATTAAGTCCAGCGTGACGAAATTCATTTTCATTAATGACATCAATCACAAAGATTTCATGTTCTACACCTTCGTATACACCCCGTAAAAACTGTTCGCGATCGCGGAGTCTTGCTTCTGTTTGTTTACGTCTAGTAATGTCAGCACGAATTGAGATGTATTGGTAGGGAACGCCGTCTGCATTCACAAACGGCACAATGGTTGTATCCACCCAGTACAGCGTATTATCTTTCGCCCGATTCCGAATAGCGCCCTGCCACACGCGCCCACTTGAAATAGTTGCCCACAGGTCTTGAAAAAATTGTTTGGGATGATAGCCAGAGTTAATGAGTTTATGAGTCTTGCCAATCAACTCAGAACGGGAATATTTTGAAATCTTACAAAAGTTGTCGTTAGCAAAAGTAATGACTCCTTTTTCGTCTGTAATGGCGACGATACTGGCCTGATCAAGGGCAAATTTGAAGTCTGCTAATTCTTTGAGCGATCGCTTCAGTTGTAGCTCAGTTGATTGGCGTTCCTGTAAGGCCAGAGCACGTTCCTGATTATCTCGTTTCAGTTGGGCAATGACTTGGTTCAAGACTTCAGTTCGTTGAGCAACGGTTACTTCTAAGACTTGTTTGGCTTGAGTGAGTTCTGCCTCAATTTGCTTGCGATCGGTAATATCCAGCAACACGCCAAAAAAAGCGATTTCGCCTGTGTCGCTGACTAAGGGCGAGGCATCCCCCTGCCACCACCGGACTTGACCGTTGGGCTTGATGAGGCGACCTTCGTAATGCCAGGGGCTGAAGGTGTCGATGGCTTCGGCCACAGAGGCAATGTAGTCGCGGCGATCGTCGGGGTGCAAGCGGGTAACAAACGCGGAGAGGCTTTGTACAATATCCTCGGCCCGCACCCCCATAATGTTCCAAATGCCATCGCTGATGTAGTCTATTTTCCATTTCCCGTTGTGATGGCCAAATTGAAAAATAGAGCCAGGAATATTAGCGGCAATATTCTTCATCCGAGTTTCAGCCGTGGCCCAGGCTAGTTCAATTTGTTTGCGTTCGGCCATTTCCCGCTTGAGGGTTTTGATGGCTTGACGGAGGGCCGTAGTTTGCTCAGAGAATTGCCATTCTAGCTGGATTTTTTCGGCGATGAGTGCGGCTTCGGTGTGTTGTTGTTGGCTGAGTTGCTGGCGCAGGGTCAGGTCTTGGGCGGTGAGTAGGAGTTGGTTGGCATGAAGTCTGATGTGCCATTGCAAGGGACAGTAGTGACCGTTGGCGTGGCGATATTGGGCGGTGAAGGTGACGGGGCGGGTGGGCTGGGCCGTGAGGTGTTGAAGGTGGGCGATCGCGGTGGGGCGATCGTCGGGGTGGAGCCATTCAAGCCAGGGGGTGTGGGCCAGGTCGGTCAGTTGCCAACCGAGGGTTGCAGTCCAGGCGGGATTAATTTCAACGAGACAACCATCGCTGGTGGCGATCGCCATTGGCTCTGTCGCAAACTGGAAAAAAAGATGGTAGGGTGGCTCAGCGGAATTTGCATTGGGGGAGTTGAGAGGGTGCATGGGCCAAACTGGAAAAACACAACAGCGCCAAGAGGGAAATAGGTTCAAATTTTAGAATGCCCAGAGCGGAGAGCTTTTGCTGCGATCGCGCCAGTTTGGGCCGTAGGATTGCACCGAGTCAAATGGGCTAACGTCTTGACCGGGCGCGGCCTGCCGCTCAGGGCCAACAGGAGGCCATAGAACGGGACGAGGGTTTGCCGATCATTCCACTATTGCGCCACTGGGGGCGATCGCCGATACCCCTGAGTGCGATTGTTTGCTGGGATGGTTTACTGTAATTATCTCATTAGAATTTGGCTGTGCTGTGGGCAAAGCGACAAGCAACCAGCATTTATACGGAGGTTTGGGAGGAAATATCCCGGTCAGCGGCGTTGGCGTTGGTATCGCTCAACGTGATGAGGCCATCGGCATAAATGCGGAGTCGCCGTCCGCGCCAAGCGACTTGATCCCCCACACAGCCCACCAGCCACACGCCAAAACTCAGGCCATCCCGCAGGGGCAAAGCCCAAAGCCAGCGCCGAAGTTGGGGGGCTTGGAGCGTTTGAATGGCAATGAGCGCCTGGAGGTAGCGCAGCGCGATCGCGCTGAGGCTGAGGGCGATCGCCCAGGCCGCAAAACCTGACACCACCAGCAGCGGCACACAAAAGACAATGCCGTAGCAAAAAATCATGGTGTAATACTGGGAACCACGGTTAAACCGAATTGTTCTAGCCCAGCGCAATTCCCGTTGATAGACGGCGCGGAGGTCTTCGGTGCCTGTATCAGATTCCAAAATATAGGGCGATAGCTCCACAATGTAGCCCGCAGCAGCGGCCCGTTTGCCCAGGTTATAGTCAGAGCCAATCCGGTTGAGATGCAGCCCCCCATACCGTTCGAGGGCTTCGCGGCGCGTGGCGATCGTGGTGCCCACAGCACATTTCAGGCCACCATCCAGGGCGCGAGCAATCAGCAAACTGGGAATAAAGTCAACACAGCGGCCCAAGGAGGCGATCGCCGCCCCTAAGCCCTGGGGATTGTACCCAATGTAAGCACAAGTCACCATGCCGACCCTGGCATCCTGCAATGGCTCTGTCACCGTTTGCAGATAATGGGGTTCCACCCGAATATCGCTATCGACAAACACAATCCAGTCGGCGGCGGTCGCTTCTAATAAATAAGTGAGGGTACTGTCTTTTTGGTTGATGCCACGGGGTGCAAGGCCCGTCAGCAGTTTGACCTTGGGATCAGTGGCGGCGATCGCTTGAATGACCGGAATCGCGGGATCATCCAAATCCACTACGCCAAACAACACTTCGTACTGGGGATACGCCTGGGCACACAGCGATCGCCAATTGGCCTCGGCTCCCGCATCCAACCCTCTTACCGGGACTAGGATGGCCACAAAGGGTGTTGCCGCAGCAGTCCGCTCCGGCGCAAGCGGCAAGGCCCGTCGCATCGCCGCAAATCTGGCCGTAAACACCGCACAGGCCCCATAAAACGCCAAGCCCCCTGCAACCAGTAGAGCCAATCCCACTGAGACGATCCAAACCATAGCTTCTCCCACCCTCGCGATCGCGCCGCCACCTGGCCAGCCTCTATTGTCTATTACGAATCGCCCAATGGCCTACAGCAAGAAGCCTTAACTCTATCCGTTGCCCCTCTCAACAGCAGAGATGGCAAAACCGCCCCAAAACGTAGTTAGAGACAAAAAACGTTAACCCTATCAGCAACGGAGAGAGAGGGATTCGAACCCTCGTTACCCTTACGAGTAAACAGCATTTCCAGTGCTGCGCCTTCAACCGCTCGGCCATCTCTCCAATTGAGTTGTGCTGTATCAACAGTCACAAGACCTTATAATAGCAGAACCACGCCCCTTAGCGCGAACTTGCCTTTTAAATTCATGAGTTCTGTTTACACCATTCGGATTCGCGATCGCCGCACCAACACCGTGCACACGGCCCAAGTATCGAGCGATCGCTATATATTGCACGCCGTCGAAAACCAGGGAACCAACCTCCCCTTTGCCTGCCGGAATGGCGCGTGTACCACCTGTGCAGTGCGAGTCCTCGCTGGCGATCTCTATCAACCAGAGGCAATGGGCCTCTCGCCAGACCTGCAAAAGCGCGGCTATGCCCTCCTCTGTGTCAGTTATCCCCGCTCCGATCTAGAAGTCGAAACCCAGGACGAAGATGAAGTCTACGAGCTACAATTTGGGCGGTATTTTGGCAAAGGCAAAGTCCGACGCGGCTTACCCCTAGACGAAGACTAGAGAGGCAACCTGATCTTTGGCCCAGGCAGGCCGACGGGGCAGATTAAGTTTGCGCCGCATCGAGAGTTACAACGTGGCTCTGGGTACGCTATAACTCAGCAACGGTTAACTTTATAGATCAGCACCCCCACTGACCAAATCGTGCTATTTCTATTCCATTGTTCACCGAGCCAGCCTCTGTAATGTCAGTTGACTCCACTCAACTTCAAATTTTTTTGGATATTGCCACGGAAGCCGTGTTAGCCGCTGGCGTTGTCTTGCACACCCACTATGGCAACTTGAGCCAGGGCAACCCCGCCCAAATCCAGGAAAAGGGCCGACCGGGCGACTTAGTAACCGTGGCCGACAAAGAAGCTGAAGCAGTCGTGCTGGCGGTGTTGCAGCGGCACGTTCCCGATCACGCCATTTTGACCGAAGAATCTGGCCAACTGGGTACGCTAAACAGTCGGTTTCTGTGGGCGATCGACCCTCTGGATGGCACCACAAACTATGCCCATCACTACCCGGTTTCCGCCGTTTCAGTTGGGCTAATGATCGATGGGGTGCCTTCGGTCGGCGCAATTTATGATCCCGCGCGGCAAGAGCTATTTCGTGCAGCGATCGGGTTAGGCGCAACCTGCGATCGCCGCCCCATCCAAGTCTCCCCCACCACCGACCTCCGCCAAAGCCTCCTAGTCACCGGATTCGCCTACGATCGCCACCAAACCACCGACAACAACTACGCCGAATTTTGCTACCTCACCCACCTCACCCAAGGCGTGCGCCGGAGCGGTTCTGCCTCAATGGATCTAGCCTACGTCGCCTGTGGGCGGCTGGATGGATACTGGGAACGGGGCTTATCCCCGTGGGACATCACCGCCGGCATTGTCCTTGTCCAAGAAGCGGGTGGCACCGTCACCGCCTATGACGGCAGCCCCGTCGATATCCAGTCTGGTCGGCTCCTCGCCACCAACGGCCACATTCACACCAGTCTCAGCCAAGCCTTACACCGTGTTCCCCCGATCGCAGTTTGGTCAGATTTTGACCGTTTTAGTCAGCTTCGCTAGCACAGACCAGGATCAAGCAGATTACACTAAAAGAATTCAACGGCAGGCAGATACCAACTATGTCTATGAATATTGATCGAGGGTTATTTCTACTGGACTTTTCCGACTACCATGCCGTGTTAGGCGTACCCATCGACGCAGACACCCAAACGATCCGCAAACGGTATCTTAAAATAGCTCGGCGGCTACACCCCGATAGTTGCGCCTCGGAAAGTGAGGAAGATCGGAAACGGGCCAGCGAATTTTTATCTAAATTAGTCAACCCCGCCTGGGAAAAACTTTCTCAAGAGAAAGAAAAAGAAGAATACGATTTATTATTGAAACTCAAGGGCCAACAGGCCGCGCGGCAAGGTAATTTGGCTCTGGGCACATTGGGCAAAGAGCTAACAACGGCCAGCAATCCCGATCATTTTTATCGTTCGTCTCTAAAAAACTTAGCCGAAAAACAGTTTGAGCATCTTGACCAAACCCTGGACGTAATTGGGCAAATCAGTGAACTCAACATTGCCTATCTGATGCGGAAAGAAGGGGCAAATGGGAGTGCTAAAACAACAGCCTCACCATCAAAACTCTACACTGGCAGCAATCTCCCCGACTCGTCCCAATCCGGCACCCCACCCACCATGCCCCAAAATGCGCCGCTGCCCCGTCGCGAAACCGTGAGCGATCAATACTATCGGCGGGCTGAGGGATACATGGCCAAAAACAACTTGGCCCAAGCAGTGTTGGAACTGCGCGATGCTTTGCGCCTGGAGCCACAAAATAGCCGTTGTCATGCCTTATTGGGAGAGATCTATCGTCGTCAAAATCAGCAAACGATGGCCAAGATTCATTTCAACAAAGCCCTGGAATTTGAGCCAGACAACGAGCTAGCGTTACAAGGACGACAACGGCTGGAAAAACAGGTTAACGGTGGCAAAACGGCGGGCGGGGCCAAAACCAGCGCCCAAAAACAAAGTCCAAAATCGGGTAAGCCGTCTAATACTGGCAAGTCCAATGACAATTCCGGTGGAGGGCTGTTTGGTTTATTTGGTGGGAAGAAAAAATAATGGTTTATCAACCGCCCGTTGGGGCTAGAGACTTGTTGCCGTTGGATGTCATTCAAAAACGCTGGATTGAAACCCGCGTGCAGCAGGTCTTTCATCAGTGGGGCTATCACCGCATTATTACCTCAACCTTGGAGCGGTTGGATACCTTGATGGCGGGTGGGGCGATCCAACGCTCGACGGTGTTCCGGGTGCAAGGGAGCCAGGATGAGGAGTTGGGCTTGCGGCCGGAGTTGACGGCTTCGATCGCCCGGACTGTGGTCACGCGCATGGCCGGAACAACGCACCCTTTGCGGCTGTATTACAACGGGAATGTATTTCGGAAAGCCTCCGCCAGTAGCCACAACGGCCAGCAGGAGTTTTACCAGGCTGGGGTGGAGTTGTTGGGCGCAAAGGGGTTGTTGGCCGATGCCGAAGTGCTGTTGCTGGTGGCGGATTGCCTGGAGCGGTTGGGCTTAAATCAATGGTCGGTGGTGTTGGGGGAAGCGGGGCTAACCCGATCGCTGCTGTCGGTCTTTCCGTTGGAACTGCAACCCAAGATTCGCCACGCGATCGCCCATCTTGATCGGCTCACGTTGGAAGCTTTGCCCTTATCGGCGGAGTTGCGCGATCGCGCATTGCTGTTGTTTGATTTGCGCGGCGAACCGGAAGCCGTCCTGCAACAAGTGGCCACCTTGGAGTTGGATGCGGCCCAACGGAGTATCCTGGCCAATCTCAAAGCCCTGATTGACCTGGTGCAAGCGACCCCCAGATCTACGCCCCTGCCCATCATTCTGGATCTCAGCTTGATTCAAACCCTGGATTACTACACGGGGATCGTATTTGAAGTGGTGAGCCAATCCAGCCAGGGGTTACAGGTATTAGGCCAGGGCGGTCGCTACGACCAATTGCTGGGGCTGTACGATCCCCAGGGCAAGTCCTATCCGGGGATTGGGTTTGCGTTGCAACTGGAGCAGCTTTATCATGTGTTGGCGACGGCGGGCCAACTGCCCCAACAAACCCCAACTATTGATTGTCTGGTGGTGGCGAGTGGGCCAAAGACGTATCCCCAGGCATTGGCCTATGCTCAACAGGTGCGATCGCAACAGGATTGGCGGGTGGAGCTTGAACTGGGTGGGCGATCGCCAGCAGAAATTTTGGACTATGCTCACCATCGCCAAGTGCGCCAAATTGCCTGGATGCAAGAAAATGGTGAGGCAAAGGTTGAAACCGTGAACCCGCAGTAATACGCTAGATTAAGATTCGTAAAAACTGGGTGCTCTTTGGCCAGCCCGCTGGTGACAGGATGCAGTCCGTTTTCGCGACGGAACCGAACGCTTGATAAAGAGAGAAGACTGTGCCGCATACAATTGTGACCGAAACCTGCGAAGGCGTTGCCGATTGCGTGGATGCTTGCCCCGTAGCCTGTATTCATCCCGGCCCCGGCAAAAATATGAAAGGAACCGACTGGTATTGGATTGATTTTTCCACCTGTATTGATTGCGGCATTTGCTTACAGGTGTGTCCGGTGGAGGGGGCGATCGTCCCAGATGAACGCCCAGAACTCCAAAAAACGCCAGAGTAATAGGTTGAGGGGGGGACGGCGATCGCCCCTTCCACGCCGCTGAACGGTGGCCATTACCTGTATGCTTGACCTAAGTGCGTGTCTTTTCCTCCATGTCTGACTCTCCCATTCTTGAAGTGCGATCGGTTCATGCCGGGTACGTTAAAGACCTGGACATTTTGCAGGGCATCAATTTTCGGATTGCACCGGGCGAACTGGTAGCCGTGATCGGCCCCAACGGTGCAGGCAAATCCACCCTGGCCAAAACCATCTTTGGGTTGCTCACCCCACACACGGGCCAAATCATCTTCCAAGGCGAAAACATTGTCGAAATGAAGTCGAATCAAATTGTGCAGCGGGGCATGGGCTATGTGCCGCAAATCGCCAATGTGTTTCGATCGCTCACCGTCGAAGAAAACCTAGAGATGGGCGGCTTTGTCCTTCAAGCAGCACTCCAAACCCTCAAAGACGAGATCTTTACGCGCTTTCCGAAATTGGCAGAACGACGGAAACAGCGGGCGGGCACCTTATCCGGTGGGGAACGGCAAATGCTAGCGATGGGGCGGGCGCTGATGCTCAAACCGAGTTTGTTGCTGCTGGATGAACCCTCTGCCGCCTTATCCCCAATTTTGGTGAACAATGTTTTTGAGCAAATTCGGGCCATCAACCAAGCAGGGACAGCCATTGTTTTAGTGGAACAAAACGCACGGAAAGCCCTGGAAATGGCCGATCGCGGCTATGTGTTAGAGTCCGGGCGCGATCGCTTCGAGGGGCGCGGGATTGATCTGCTAAACGATCCCAAAGTCGGCGAGTTATACCTGGGTGCGGCCAAAGCCCACTCGCCCTGAGCCTTTCACCGAACACATTACGCCGCGCTGCGCCCAACCACGGATCAAACTCCCCAGCCCAGTGGCGTAGAATTGATCTTTCGGCCTCTACCACTCTGCTGCCGCCCACAAACCCATGCGCTGTGATTACCTCCAATTAATTCTGACTGCTCGTGTCTACGATGTCGCCCAGGAAACCCCGCTAGAGCCTGCCCCCAACTTATCCAAACGGTTGGGCAACCGCTTGCTGTTAAAACGGGAAGATATGCAATCGGTGTTCTCGTTTAAACTGCGGGGCGCTTACAACAAAATGGCGAAACTCCCGCCCGATTTGTTAGCCCAAGGGGTCATCGCCGCCTCTGCGGGAAACCACGCCCAGGGAGTCGCTTTAGGTGCCCGGAAGCTGGGCAGTCAGGCGATTATCGTCATGCCAGTCACCACGCCCCAGGTCAAAGTGAACGCTGTGAAGGCGCGGGGTGGCGAGGTCATTTTGCATGGCGATACTTACGACGATGCCTATGCCTATGCGCGGCAACTGGAGGCGGAAAAGGGATTGACGTTTATTCATCCCTTTGATGACCCCGATGTGATTGCAGGGCAAGGCACCATTGGCATGGAAATTCTGCGCCAATATCAACAGCCGATTCATGCGATTTTTGTGGCGATCGGTGGCGGTGGGCTGATTTCGGGCATTGCGGCCTATGTGAAGCGGATTCGCCCAGAAATCAAAATCATTGGAGTAGAACCCGTGGATGCCGATGCGATGTATCAATCGTTGCAAGCGGGAGAGCGCATTCGGTTGCCCCAAGTGGGGTTATTTGCCGATGGGGTGGCGGTGCGGGAGGTCGGGGCAGAAACCTTTCGGCTGTGCCAGGAATATGTAGACGAGGTGATGCTGGTGGATACGGATGCCACCTGTGCGGCGATCAAAGATGTGTTTGAGGACACGCGATCGATTTTGGAACCCGCTGGTGCGTTGGCGATCGCAGCGGCCAAAGCCTATGTCGAACGGGAACACATTCAGGATCAAACATTAATCGCGATCGCCTGTGGCGCAAATATGAACTTTGATCGCCTGCGGTTTGTGGCCGAGCGGGCCGAGCTGGGGGAACGCCGGGAAGCCATTTTTGCCGTAACAATTCCTGAAGAACGGGGCAGTTTGCGGCATTTTTGCCAGTGTTTGGGCACGCGGAACCTGACCGAATTTAACTATCGCATTGCCGACAATCAAGATGCCCATATTTTCGTCGGGGTGCAAGTTCAAAATCGGGCCGAAGCCGCAGAAATTGCCCGGAATTTTCGGGCTTGTCGGTTTGAGGTGCTGGATTTGACCGATGATGAATTAGCCAAATTGCACCTGCGGCATATGGTCGGCGGCAAGTCTTCCCTGGCGCACAATGAATTGCTGTATCGCTTTGAGTTTCCAGAGCGACCGGGGGCATTGATGCAATTTGTCACGTCTATGAGTCCCGATTGGAATATCAGCCTGTTTCACTATCGCAACAACGGGGCGGACTATGGCCGGATTGTGGTGGGAATGCAAGTGCCGCCCCACGAAATGCAAGACTGGCAAGCGTTTCTTGATACGTTAGGCTATCGCTATTGGGATGAAAGCCACAACCCGGCCTATCAGTTGTTTCTTGGATAAGGGTATGCCATCGCCTGAAGAGTTTTTGACCCCGGAAGAGTGTGCCGAAGTGGATAAAGCTTTGCTGACTTCTAGGGATAAATTTACGGCCCGTGTCGCGATTTATGCGCTGCGATCGCTCAAGCAAATTGCCCAACAGGAACAGACCACCATCGAAGCCCTGAACCCAACGCAGATCGAGAACTGGGTTTATAATGACCCAGCCTTGCAAGCAGGGATCGATCGGGAATTTCGGCAATTTTTTGCCAAGTTGGTGATTGCGTCTACCAAGCCCCTCCGCCGCGCCGCGCGATCGCTCAATACCGAAGTAGCGACCCTAACGGTGCCCCAGGTGATTACCTGGTTTGAAGAACAAGCGAAGGAAAATTTGCCTTCTTAACTTTTGATTTAACTTACCAAACTGAAGCAGTCGCCGAAATTGCGATCAAGCATCGGAGCAAAGGCCGGGTTAAAACCGGGGCGATCGCAATACAAACCGTTGCGATTATTTTGCGTTCCTCAAAGAGTTGTGATCTTTTTTAAACTAGCTAAGATGGTCAGCTAAAATCATCAATGGTGTTGCAATTATATGTTGGTAAATTACACTTACAATCTGACTTGATTCAATGCCGCGATCGCAGGACTCAACTTGCTAGATCGCTAGCTCAGATAGCTCAAATTGAACGCATTATAGTTTAGTTTTGGGCAGGTAATTATGCTTAACTCCCCCTTTAAGCAACCGGGTTGAAGCTGATGATGTGTCCCTGGGGTTGTTGTGTAAATTGAAGGCTAGTGCTGGAATTTGAGGCGATTTGAAATAGGATTTAATCACACTTTAAAAGTTTTCAAACAGAGTTAGGGTTAGCCTCAAAAGCCGGATGGGTCGCTTGATTGGGCGAATCTCATGGCGCTGAAGTCGTTTGTAGGGGGCGATCGCGCTTGGGTCAGCCTGACCTTAATCTAAAGACAGTACTAAAATTTTAGGATTTTAGAGTTTTGCTCAAGCATGATGTGAGATTAGTGCATTCAGCAAACTAAGTGCAGGATTGGTTTAACCCATTTGTCTAAACATTTCTCCAAGTCGGTATTGGTTGAGGTGGTTGGCCGCGTTGTTCGAGTTGGTTTGTGTGTTGTTATTCGGTTTTGAACATTCATGACTTCTAGTTTTGAAACAGATCGTTCCCTTGATCGGGCTGGCGATATCCAAACTTTTGCCCATGATATTTCTGTGCGGCCTGTTGGGGATCAAACGGCTCCACCGTTAGCGATCGATCCCGCCCTTGATCCCATCCAAACAGCGACGGGAGTCTATGTGGTGGTGCATGGCCATTTCTACCAACCCCCGCGCGAAAATCCTTATTTGGACGCGATCGAACGGCAACCCAGCGCCCACCCGTTTCATGACTGGAATGAACGGATTCATAATGAATGTTATCGGCCTAATGCCTTTGCGCGAATTGTGAACGATCGCGAAGAAGTTATGGGAATTGTTAACAACTATGAATATCTCAGTTTCAACATGGGGCCAACGTTACTCAGTTGGCTAGAGCGGCATGATGTTGAAACCTATCAACGGATTTTGGCAGCCGATCGCCGCAGTTGTGAGCGGTTAAACGGCCACGGCAACGCGATCGCCCAAGCCTATAACCACATCATTTTGCCCTTGGCCAACCCACGGGATAAAGTCACCCAAATTCGCTGGGGCAAAGCCGATTTTCGCTCTCGGTTTGGGCGGGAACCCGAAGGTATGTGGCTGGCAGAAACCGCTGTTGATTATCCCACCCTGGAAGTTTTGGTGGCCGAGGGGATTCGGTTTATTGTGTTGGCTCCATCCCAGGCGCAGCGGTGTCGGCCCCAGCCCACTGACCAGGAACCCGATCCGCAATGGCAAGAAGTGGGCGGCAGCCAGATCAACCCCACCCAGCCCTACCGCTGCTATTTGCCGGGACACACCACCGAAACCGGCGATCGCGCCTATATCGACATCTTCTTTTACGACGGGCCAATTTCCCGCGATATGGGCTTTGATGACCACGCCTTGAGCAATGCTTATCATTTTGCCGGACGCATCGGGCAGGCCATTCGGGGGGATCAATCCCCATCGCAGGTCATTTCCGTGGCCACGGACGGCGAAACCTTTGGCCACCACAAAGGCGGGACTGAAAAGTGTTTGGCCTATGCCTTTGCCCACGAATTTCCGAATCACGATTGGACAGTGACGAACTTTGCTCATTACCTCGCGATCGCGCCGCCCACCTGGGAAGTGGAATTGAAGCCGGTCACAGCCTGGAGTTGTAGCCACGGGGTCGATCGCTGGCAGGATGACTGCGGCTGTGGTGGCGGCGATGTGTGGCATCAGCAGTGGCGCAAACCCTTACGCCAGACCCTGGACTGGTTGCGCGATCGCCTGAGCGACGTTTACACCACCGAAGCAGGCAAACTATTGCAAGATCCCTGGCAAGCGCGGGATGAATACATTCAAGTCATTCGCGATCGCGGGACGGAAAACGTCAATCAATTCCTCGCCCAACACCAAACCCATGCCCTCAGCGTCGCAGAGCGGATTGATGCCTTGCGCTTACTGGAAATGCAGCGGCATACCTTGCTGATGTATACAAGCTGTGGCTGGTTTTTTGAAGAACTCTCCCGGCCAGAAGGGGTACAAATTCTGCGCTATGCCTCCCGCGCCCTGGAGTTGGCTGGAGATGTCACGGGCATTCGCCTGGAAGCGGAGTTTGTGAAACGGTTGGAAGCCGCACCCAGCAACGTTGAGTTGTTTGGCACCGGGGCAGAAGTCTATCGCCAATTGGTGAGTACAGCCCAGGTTTCCGTGGAACAGGTAGCAGCCCACTATGCCATCAGTTCCCTGTTTGCCACCCATTCCCGTGAACAGCGGGTCTACTGCTACACGGCCCACCAGTCCGATTACCAATTGCAACACATGGGATCGATGACCCTGGCGATCGGGCGATTGCAACTAATCTCCGACATTACGCGGGAAACGGCAGATCTGGTCTTTGCCGTGTTGCATCTCGGTGGCTGGGATTTTCATTGCTGCATTCAACCCTTCACCGGGCGGCGCGACTACAGCGATATGAAAGAAACGGTGTTTGAAGCCTTGCAACAGGCAAGTTCGGCCCACATTATTCTGGCGATGAACCGCGCCTTTGGGGATCAGTCCTTCAGTTTGCAAAGTTTGTTTGCGGAAGAACGCCATCGCATGATGCGGTTGTTGACCCAGGGGACGCTGAACCGTTTGGCCCAGCTCTATACCCAGGTCTATCGGGATAACTATGGGGTGCTGATGGCCTTTCAGCGGGATAATTTGCCCGTGCCCCAAGAGATGCAAGTGGCTGCTGCCGTCACGTTGAGCCATCGGGTAATGTTGTCGTTGCGATCGCTAGAGCAAGACAGCAGCGACTTGACCGCCAACAGCTATCGCGCGGGCTTTGACCACCTGGCAGAACTAGAGGCGATCGCTACCGAGGCCCGCCATATGCGCTGCCAAATTGATGTCCCCGAAGCGAAACCAACCCTGGAACGGCTGATCCTGCAAGCCCTGCGGCATTTGCTGGGGCAGTTTAATCCGGCGGCGTTGGATCTGGATGTGGCACGGATTGAGCGGTTGATTCAGCTTGGGGCGGCGATGCAGTTTGGGTTATCCCTAGCCCAAGCCCAAGAACTGTACTTCCAGCATTTAACCACCTGGGTCATTCCCCACTGTCTACGCTGGATTTATCCCAATGAATCGATTCTGGTGCCGGTCGAAGCCGCCTCAGATGTCCGCATTGCCCATTTGCGATCGCTCCTCAAACTGGGCGAAATCCTGATGATTGATGTGCGGGGCTGGTTAGACCGTCTACCCTAGCCCCATCCCCAAGCCAGGGGCGATCGCCCCTGGGCTGGGCACAAAATTGCGGATTGTGAGAAAAGGTGCCAAGAACTCCTAGCCCGCTTTATAGTAGGAAGGCGCAAATTAGTCTGTTCATTTTTTATGGCAACGAAAACTCCTCACCCCTCTTCGGCTGGCGAATCCTTTTCAATGGATGACTTTGAAAAGGCGCTGGAGAATTACGATTACGAATTTCAAAAAGGCCAAGTCGTGCGGGGGAAAGCCGTTAGCTACGATTCCGACGGGGTCTATATCGATATTGGCGCAAAATCCCTGGCCTTTGTCCCCGGTCAAGAAGCCAGCATCCGGGGCATTCGGGATTTGTCGGTGGCGCTCCCGCTGGACGAAGAATACGACTTTTTGATCATTCGCGAACAAGATGCCGATGGCCAGGTCACGCTCTCGTTGCGCCAGTTGGAAGCGAAAAAAGTCTGGGATGAATTGGCTGAAACTCAGGCCAGTGGCCAAAGTTTGTCGGTGCGGGTGACGGGAACTAACAAGGGCGGTGTCACGGTGGATGCCAAGGGCTTGCGGGGGTTTATTCCGCGATCGCATCTGGTCGAGCGGGACAATCTGGAATCCTTAGTCGGTACCACGCTGTCGGCAACAATCATTGAATGTAACCCAGAGACCAAAAAACTGGTCTTTTCCAATCGGTTAGCGACCCGTGCCGTCGCCTTCAGTCAGTTTGCCATTGGGCAACTGGTCGAAGGAAAAGTGAGCGGCCTTAAGCCCTTTGGAGTCTTTGTGGATTTGCAAGGGGCCAGTGGTTTGTTGCACATTAACCAGATCAGCCAGAAGTACATCGAATCCCTCGATAAGTATTTCCAACCGGGCCAAATCCTCAAAGTCATGATTGCGGATATGGACGAGGGCAAAGGCCGGATTTCGCTTTCGACCAAAGTGCTAGAAAACTATCCCGGTGAAATGCTGGAAGCGATGGCGACGGTCATGGCCGAAGCCGACGATCGCCAGGAACGTGCTCGCAAAGCCATCCTGGGTTAAACCTGCGCCCCTGTTCCCCTGCGGAGGTTTGAATGAGTAGACCTCCGAGGGGAGAATGGTGCAGTTAAGCGGCTGAGTCTACCGGAATCGCCTGGGCCTGCTCTTGTTGCAAGCGGTTTTCTTCTGCCAAAAACTCGGCGAGTTGGGCTTCGATTTCTCGGCGCACAATTTCTCGGTATTCCGCGAAGTGCTCAATCTGGGCACAAACCGAGAGGTAACTGCTGATGCCGCCGGGATTATAGCGGTACATATTCCATAGGTTGCGCCAAAACTGGAAGCGGGTATCGCGCACCACGCCTTGTCGCCACGCGATCGTCAGCAAGGCCCGAACCGTCACCCAGTCGAGTTTTTTGCTCGATCGCTTGCCTTTTTTCGGATAGGTGGCTTCGCCCAAAATGCGGAAATGGCGATAGGTGCGATCGAGGAACCGCTTGGGTTCATACAGTTCCCAAAAGGCTTCCACATACTCACGGGCAATGTCTTCCAGGGGGCGCGTGGGTACAAAGTTCATCAGCGCCGTTTGGTTGCCATCGGAAAGCTGACTGCGGAGGCGGCCTTCTTTTTCCAACCGATGCCACAAGGCCGTATCGGGCAAAGCTTGCAACATACTGAACAGGGCTGTGGGAATAGCGGTTTTCTCCACAAACTTGACGATGCGTTGGCCAGCGCCCTTCTTTTCGCCATCAAAGCCAATGATGAACCCAGCCATCACTCGCAAGCCCGATCGCGTAATCGCATGGACTGAATCACTGAGGGAATCGCGAGTATTTTGAAACTTCTGGGTCAACGAGAGGCTTTCCTCGTCGGGGGTTTCGATGCCCAAAAAGACGGCCCCAAAGTTGCAGGCCACCATCATATCCATCAATTCCTGATCTTTGGCCAGGTCAACCGAGGCTTCGGTGGCGAAGGAGAAGGGATACTGATGGGCCACCATCCACGGTTGCAGGTCTTTGAGGAAGAGTTTGACGTTGCGCTTGTTGCCGATGAAGTTGTCGTCCACCATGAAAATGCTGCGCCGCCAACCCAATTCATACAGGCGATCGAGTTCGGCCAGGATTTGGGCGGGGGTTTTGGTGCGGGGTTTGCGCCCATAGAGCACGATGATGTCGCAGAATTCGCACTGGAAGGGACAGCCCCGCGAGAACTGGACGGACATTTCGGAGTAGGCATCAAACTCCAACAGGTCAAACCGGGGAATGGGGGTGTTGGTGACATCAGGTTTTTCGCCGTTGGCCCGGAAGATGCCCGTTTGGTCGCCGTTGGCGATCGCCTCAATGAACAACGGCAGCGTAATTTCGCCCTCATCCAGAATCAGATAGTCAGCTCCGGCCAGTTTTGCTTCTTCGGGCAATGCCGTCGGATAGGGGCCACCCACGGCCACCCGTTTGCCCCGGCGTTTGGCTTCCCGGATTTGATCGAGTAAGTCTTGCTTTTGCACAATCATGGCCGACAGAATGACCAGATCGGCCCATTCCCATTCGGCTGCGGTCACTGAGCGAACGTTGCGATCGACCAGCTTAAAGTTCCACTCTTGGGGCAAAATCGCGGCCACTGTGACCAGGCCCAGAGGGGGTAACATGGCTTTGCGATCAAGCAGGGCCAAGGTTTTTTCAAATGACCAAAAACTCTTAGGAAAGCGGGGATACAACAGTAAAACGTTCATTCATTTACGCGAGAAGGTTAATAGGGCTGCATTGGGTAGAGAGGAGCAAAATATTAAACTTGGGCAAGCGGGACGGCGATCGCGCAAACTCCCTGACTGAGCTTCAACGCTGGCTCACGCCACCTTGCGGCAATGACCGATGGATTAAGAGTTAAGTGGGGCCAAGCCAGAATACCTCCGATAGAGTAAAGTGTTCACCTCGATTATGCTAACGTCTCTTCCGGGGAACCACGCCACCTCCGAGTCAATTTGACAACGCCAAACCTTGACCAAACAATCTCAGGCCCCGTTTTGTCAACGGCGTGGGGTCATTTAGCGGCTGGATTTTGGTTGTCTTAATCTAACGTTGCATTCTCGGCTCATCATGTCATGTTCTACACGCAGTTGATCAGATCCTCTGGATTGTGGGGATAAGCTGAGGGACGAATTTAGGATCGGCTCCGTTCCATTGCTGTGCCCGTTGCTGTCGCCAACTGCGCGAAAACCAGGCTTTGCTCAGGGGGATTTCTGCGGAACGAAAGCGTTACGTGGTAGGGTTTTACAGGTATACTGCACAACCTTTGGCGTTGCTTCATGGGGACTATTTGGGAACTTGATTTTTACTCCCGTCCGATTGTGGATGAGAATAATAAAAAAATTTGGGAAATTTTAATCTGCGAAAGTCCGCAAGAGATTGCGATCGCGCCTGCGACTCTATTTCAGTTTGCCGAATACTGCACTAATACTGAGGTGAACTCCCTGCGGCTGAAGCAAGCGATCCAAACGGCGATCGCCCAAGCCCCCAACCCCCCCGACAAAATTCGCTTTTTCCGGCAGGCCATGACCAACATGATCACCAAAGCCTGCGATGATTTAGGGCTGCCCTCTGTCCTCAGTCGGCGCACCTATCATCTCAATTATTGGCTGCACCAGCGGCTCACCGAGGTCTATCCCCAACATCCCGGCTTCCAACCGGGCACCAATCCTTCGGTCAGCTTTGCGGCCACCCCGCCCCAGCCCTTGCCCGATGCTTTGTTGGGCCAGCAGTGGGCCTTTGTCTCCCTGGAGGCCGGGGCGATCGCTGAAATGGGAGAATGGGACATTGATTTTGGGGAGGCGTTTCCCTTAGACCTGGTGGGGGTGCCGCCCACCGCAATGGTGCCGGGGTTGCTCATTTTTTCCCAACGGGCAGTACCATTAGCGGCCTGGATGTCGGGGTTGGAGTTAGCAAATGTGGCCTTTGACTCAGAGGGCACACCACAACTCTTGTTGGAAACGGGGGTGAGCGATCGCTGGCAGTTGGCGAAGTTGGCCAATTCCCAACTGTGGGCCGAAGCCCAAAAATTTGAAGCCGCGAAGCAGCAGGCCCAAGGGGTTCACTTTCTCGCCGTACAGACGAATCCAGAGTCCGATCGCTTCGCTGGATTTTGGTTATTGCAAGCGCCCAATATAGCGTAAAGTGAACTGTAGCCGACAGCCGTTCAGCGCGCCAATTGCAGACAACGAAACCCCTATTCATATAGGTTTTCATCATGGCTGGAATTAGATTTCCTGAGCATTGCTGCCGGCCCTTGAATGACCGCTAATGCTGATGGCTCGAAAGTATGAGTTCGGAAGAATTGCAGCAAGATACGTTGGCCGAGCAGTTGCTTGATTTGGCGCTGCGATCAGGGGCAGAGGCAGCGGAAGTGTATCAGTCGCGATCGCTATCTCGACCTGTTTTTTTTGAGGCAAACCGACTCAAACAGTTGGAAAGTGCCCAGGCTGAAGGGATGGCCCTGCGGCTATGGCGCGATGGCGCTCCGGGCTTGGCCGTTGCCTATGGGCCAGTCGAACCCCAAACCCTGGTAGATCGTGCCCTGGCCTTAAGTGCCTTGAACGAACCTGAAAGTATTGAATTGGCCAGTGGCTCACGGGTGGTCTATCCCAACTTGGGCCAGGAAGTAGCGGTGAACCAACTGGTGGACTGGGGCAAACAGGCGATCGCCCTGGTGCGCGATCGCTATCCCGATGTGCTCTGCGAAGCCGACTGGGAATGCGAAGCCGAAACCACCCGCCTGCTCAACAGCAACGGCTTGGACTATGGCTACACCGACACCACCCTCAGTTGCTCAATGGGGATAGAATGGATTCGCGGCGATGACTTCCTCAGCGTCTACGACGGCCAAACCCAACGAGACAGCCTCGATCCAGACGCACTCGTTCAACAAATTTTGCTCCGCTTAGACTGGGCCGCTGATAATACCAGTTCCCTCAATGGGAAGATTCCCGTTTTATTTACCGCCAAAGCCGCCGATATGCTCTGGGGCACCGTCCAAGCCGCCCTCAACGGTAAACAGGTGATTGAACGCGCTTCTCCCTGGAGCGATCGCCTCAACGAACTCGTCATCGCCGACACCCTCACCCTCCGCCAAGAACCCAACCTCGGCCCCTTTAGCTGCCCCTTTGACGACGAAGGCACCCCCACCCGCCCCATCACCTTCATCGATCGCGGCGTACTGAAATTGTTTTACACCGACCACATGACCGGACGCGACCTGGGCAGCGGCACCACAGGCAATGGGTTTCGTCCCGGCTTGGGTAGCTATCCCGCTCCAGGTCTCTTTAACTTAATTGTGGAAAGCAGCGCCACCTCAGGAAAATCCCTACCCGCCCTTATTGCGTCTCTAGAGGACGGCCTCATCGTGGATCAAATGTTAGGCGGCGGCGCAGGAATCTCCGGCGACTTCTCAATCAATGTTGATCTCGGTTATCGTGTTAAACATGGGCAGATACTGGGTCGTGTCAAAGATACGATGGTCTCCGGCAACGTTTACACGGCTCTGAAAAACTTGATTGAACTCGGTGGAGATGCTGATTGGAACGGCTCTTGCTGGACGCCATCGGTCATTGTGGGTGGGCTTTCCATCACGGGGCGGGCTTAATATTCGTTAATCTCCAAAAACTTCACGCTAAGTTTACGAGGTTTTGATGAAGATTGGGCAAGTGTTATAAAGGGATTATGAGGATAAGCCATACTCTCCCGTTGTTTCGCAACGACCTCAGTAAAATCTACCAATATAGAAAGATGCATCCTCTCGGTTCACTGTTCAATGATGGCAGTAGTCGCAGGTCATTTGGTGAAGGCGTATGCTGGATACAGGACAATTAGGGTTGACGGGTCAGGCGTTGTCGTTGTTTCGGCAAGGTTTAGCTGCGGCTGGAGCCAAACAATACGAGCGGGCCGTTGACTTGTATAACCAGGCATTAACGTTTCAAGCCGATTGCTATGAGGTTTGCTACCAACGAGGCTTAGCGTTGGAAGCCTTGGGCGACTATATTGAGGCGATCGCCAGCTATGAGCGGGCACTGGGCCTAAATCCCGGACAGGAAGCTGTAAACGAAATTTTACATGACAAAGGCAACGCCTACCAGTATGGACTGGGTGAATACCAAAAAGCGATCGCCTGCTACGACCAGGCCCTCAAGGCAGGCAGCCTGAACGACGGCATTTGGCAAAACCGAGGCAATGCCCTGCTTTATGGTTTGAGCCGACCAGAAGATGCGCTCCGGTGTTACGATTCAGCCCTGCGATTGAATCCAGAAAACATCGCGGCCCTCCGGCATCGCGGGAATGCGCTCATTGAACTGCGTTGTTATGACGACGCGATCGCCTGCTACGACAAAGTATTGGCCCTCGCTCCTAACGACCAAATTGCGTGGCATTCCCGTAATTTGGCAGCAGAAAAAACCGGGCTGCAATACGAACAAATCAGCACTAAGCCTGTGTTTTATGACTCTGGATTTGGCGAACCCACCTTTATTGAAGGGGATGCTGATTCCGATATTATTTATACGCAACAGTTCACAGCAACCGAAGAAGCCATTCCCCTGGGGCAACCCCTGTTGACGATCGAAGATGACTGGGGCCGTCACGAAATTTTGTTAGAGCGCGATCGCTACCTCCTCGGTCGCGATCCCAAAAGCGATATCTGCCTGCATTCCCAATTCGTATCCCGGCAACACGCCTATCTTGCCAAAATCACCCGCTCCGATGGCAGCCCTGGTTATCAGCTAGTGGATGGCAACTTGCAAGGCAAACCCAGCACCAATGGGGTTGTTGTCAACGGCCACAAATGCCAAGCCGTCGTGCTGCAAACCGGTGATACAGTCGTATTTGGCCCAAACGTCCGAGCGACTTATCGGCTCTCGACCCAATTCTAAATTGTAGCCTGTTCGCTCCTACGATGACTTTTTGGGTCTTCCCAAATAGGGTTTCGTGGAGGTAGCGCCAAGGTTTCAATTGGCCTATCGGTCGCTGCGATTTCAAGCAGAAGGGCGTGCATCTCAGTTTTGTTAAGTAACTTAAATTACTTTCTACGGTTGTTGCAATCTCTACTGAATCTCATTTCTGTGATTAGGATAGTTTGAGAACGCGGGACATCAGACGTGCACTATCAGTTGTATCTTCATCCAAAGCTTAAAGTCTACGTCAGTAGTCTTACGGATTTTACTCCAAGGCTCACAGCTTTACAGGCATCCCGCTTTAGTTCAGCGGCTTTAAACCCATCATCCCTGGGCTAGCCTGGATTCTTTGGGTGTGCCTATGGTCAGGGCAAAGCATCTCGTGCTCTTGCCGCAAGACAAGACGCGGGGGCGCAAAACCGATGTTGCCCAGTTTACCTAAACAGCAATAGTTCGTTGATTTTGCTGATCTTTGGTGGGGCCAAATTGGCGGCATCGGCCCGTTACGCGATCGCCCAAACATGTCGTCACGGTGTATTGATACCAGGGTGCAAAAATTTTAAGCCGTCTTGGGAGCGACCTAACAAGAGGTTAAACCCCCTTGTCTGGGCTGAATTGCGCTGGCTACAGTGCGCGGCAAATTGTTTAATATTTGTTTAATATTTTCTACTGAGCTAGCCAACTCGTAGAACTAAAGAATGGGATGGAGTGCAATTTTTGCTGGATATAAATGAGCGCGATCGTCAAACAGCCAAACGACCTCTGTCACCACAAGGACGCGGCCAATAGCCAATGAATTAGAAGGGTGATTGATCGTGATCCCTCGTTATTCAGTTTGTAACCATTGTCAACGCTCAGACAATCCTGATCTGTCAATCAAGCGTACTGACTCTTGAACTTCAGATAATTTGCTCTGCTCAATTTTATTGCCACAATTTATTGAATTAAACCTATAGACAGACGGCATTTTTGACAGATTAAGTTTAAGATCAACCCCAATTGCTTGGGCTAATTCCCGCTTGAGAGCACAGACTAAATCATCGAGATTTGTTCGCTATAGCAACTAACAACGAGATCTGTTCATACCGTTAAGCAAGGGAAATTCCGAATGTCTGATTTGATTCATGCTGTTCTCCAGAGTGATGAAAAAACCAATCTTCGTCAGTTTGCTGGCTTGTTGCGATCGCAAGAGCAACGCTATCTATTACGTAATGAAATCCTGACTTTATTTCAGGATTACTGCCGAAATTATGAAAAAACCGATACTTTTCTCTACTCCTCCAATCTCAGCAAGCTCGTTTACTACGTGCAAGAGATCATTGTAGAAAACGAAAGCTTATGCCTGATCATCCGGCCCAGTATTGCTCACCAAGAAGCCTATCGCTTGCTTGAAGATCTCACGCTGGAGCCAATGAGTACCTCCGAACTGTTAGATCTGCGCGATCGCTTTGTTGGGCGATTTAATCCACAAGAGGGAGATGTCCTTGAGCTTGATTTTGGGCCTTTTTATGACTATTCTCCTAACATCCGTGATCCTAAGAATATCGGCAAAGGGGTAGCATTCCTCAATCGCTATCTTTCCAGCAAGCTGTTCCAAGATCCGCGTCAGTGGCAAGATGGTCTCTTCAATTTCTTGCGTTTACATCGCTACAATGGCTATCAACTCATGATTAATGAACGGATTCAAACTCAGCAGAGTTTGTCTGTTCGGGTCAAGCAAGCGTTAGATTTGGTCAGTGGGCGATCGCCAGAAGACCCATTTCAAACTTTTCGCTTCGAGCTACAAAACCTGGGATTTGAGCCAGGTTGGGGCAACACGGCCCAGCGAGTCCAAGAAACATTAGAAATTTTAGACCAGTTAATTGATTCACCAGATCACCAGGTTTTAGAAGCGTTTATTTCCCGCATTCCGATGATTTTTCGGATTGTGTTGGTTTCTTCCCACGGGTGGTTTGGCCAAGAAGGCGTTTTGGGAAGACCGGACACAGGCGGCCAAGTTGTGTATGTCCTGGATCAAGTGAAAAGCCTAGAAAAACAGATCCAAGAAGATAACGATCTGGCTGGCCTTGATGTACTCAACGTTCACCCCAAAGTCATTGTTCTGACTCGCCTCATCCCCAACAGCGATGGAACAACGTGTAATCAACGACTTGAAAAAATCTACGGCACGGATGATGCTTGGATATTGCGCGTACCCTTCCGAGATTTCAATCCGAAGCTGACCCAAAACTGGATATCGCGGTTTGAAATTTGGCCCTATTTGGAACCCTTTGCGATCGATTCGGAACGCGAGATTCTAGCAGAAATGCAAGGTAAACCGGATTTGATTGTCGGTAATTATTCTGATGGCAATCTGGTAGCGTTCCTATTGGCCCGCCGCATGGGCGTAACCCAGTGCAACATTGCCCATGCGTTAGAAAAGTCGAAGTATTTGTTCAGTAATCTGTATTGGCAGGATCTAGATGACAAATATCATTTTTCGCTGCAATTTACGGCCGACTTAATTGCCATGAATGCGGCAAACTTCATTGTCAGCAGCACCTATCAAGAGATTGTGGGCACCCCTGATAGCGTTGGCCAATACGAATCCTATCAGTCTTTCACGATGCCAGATTTATATCATGTTGTTAATGGCATCAATTTGTTTAGTCCCAAGTTTAATGTGGTGCCGCCAGGGGTAAACGAAAATGTTTATTTCCCCTATACTCACACTGACGATCGCCTGATGGGTGAGCGCGATCGCCTGGAAGAGTTACTTTTTACGCTGGATGATCCAACCCAAGTGTATGGACAACTGGATAATCCTGAAAAGCGGCCTTTGTTCTCAATGGCACGGCTCGATCGCATCAAAAACATGACAGGCTTAGCAGAATGCTTTGGGAAAAGCAAAGCGCTACAAGAGCAGTGCAACTTGATTTTGATTGCTGGCAAACTGCGAACTGAAGAATCAACAGATCACGAAGAGATTGAAGAAATCGAAAAGCTCTACCGCATCATCCACGAGTACGATTTACACGGTAAAGTGCGGTGGTTAGGTGTGCGGTTACCCAAAGCTGATTCGGGCGAAGTTTATCGGATCATTGCCGACCATCAAGGAATCTTTGTCCAGCCTGCTTTGTTTGAAGCCTTCGGCCTAACGATTTTAGAAGCAATGGTGACGGGTCTGCCAACCTTTGCGACTCGGTTTGGAGGGCCGTTGGAAATTATTCAAAACAAAGTCAACGGGTTTTATATTAATCCGACCCATCACGAGGAGATGGCGACAATTATTCTGGAGTTTTTGAGCAAGTGTGCCCACAATTCAAACTATTGGTTTGAGATTTCACAAAAAGGGATTGACCGGGTGTATAGCACCTACACTTGGAAGATTCATACAACTCGACTTTTATCGTTGGCAAAAATCTACGGCTTTTGGAATTACACGTCCAAAGAAAACCGGGAAGACATGTTGCGGTACCTAGAGTCGCTGTTTTATTTGTTGTACAAACCACGGGCCAAGGCATTGCTGGATGAGCACATGCATCGCTAGATCGGGCTGTAGCTGGCAACCCCCTGGGATGTCGTAAGGATATTTGTCACCCGTCAATGGCGATCGCTAGGGATGGGTGACAAGGGGTTGGTTTAGCCACCTTTGAGTCTCCATTGAGCGCTCTAGCGGGGGGCGCGATCGCCCTTTTGCCCAACCGTTTAGGGCAACATTTTGGGGTGCGTTCTGGGGAAAAGGCGATGTCAATATTTCCTGAGATTGGGAGAGGGGCCGTGTTGCCTTCAGAATTCCCGTGACATAATAAGGCGATTGCAATTATCTGAAGGTTAGTATGGCACTTGCGTCGGCACAGCCTGCACTACTTGTTTTAGCAGACGGCTCTATCTATCAAGGGTGCGCTTTTGGTGCATCTGGCACCCAGATTGGCGAAGTAGTCTTTAATACGGGGATGACGGGCTACCAGGAAGTTTTGACTGACCCTAGCTACTGTGGCCAGATTGTGACCTTTACCTACCCAGAGTTAGGGAACACAGGCGTAAACCCTGAAGATGAGGAGTCGATTCGGCCGCAGGTGCGGGGGGCGATCGCCCGTAATATCTGTGAAAAACCCAGCAACTGGCGTTCGACTCAATCACTGCCCGACTACCTCAAAGATCACAATGTCGTTGGGATTTATGGGATTGATACTCGTGCTCTGACGCGGAAGTTGCGATCCGTAGGGGCCATGAATGGCGCTATTTCGACGGAAATTTTAGACCCGGCGGAGTTGTTGCAAAAGGTAAAAGAAGCACCCAGCATGGCCGGACTCAACCTGGTGCGGGAAGTCACCACTTCTACCGTCTACGAATGGTCGGAGACAACCCATCCAGAGTGGGAATTTGGGCCAACGGGGCAGTCCGATGGCGAACCGCTGACGGTGGTCGCTTTAGACTTTGGGGTCAAGCGCAATATTTTGCGGCGGTTGGCGAGTTATGGTTGCCGGGTCATTGTGGTGCCTTCAACTACGCCACCAGAGGAAATATTGAAATACAACCCAGATGGGATTTTCTTGTCCAACGGGCCGGGAGATCCAGCCGCAAACGCAGAAGGGATCGCTACGGCTAAGGCTCTGTTAGAGAGCGAAAAACCGATGTTTGGGATTTGTATGGGCCACCAAATTCTGGGTCTGTCTTTGGGGGCTGATACGTTTAAGCTCAAGTTTGGGCATCGGGGGTTAAATCAACCCTGTGGCCTGAGCCAACAGATCGAAATCACGAGCCAAAATCATGGGTTTGCGATCGGGGCCGACACGCTACCAGAGGCCAATGTCGAAGTTACCCATTTGAACTTAAACGATCGCACCATTGCTGGCTTGCGGCACAAATCCTTACCCCTGTTTTCGGTGCAATATCACCCGGAAGCTAGCCCTGGGCCTCATGATGCGGATTATCTCTTTGAGCAATTTGTGAAGCTCATGCGGGAGCACAAAGCGAAGGCTTAATTTCGCAAACTTTTGTCATCCTCCAGCGAAATCGCAGATGCTAGGATAGTCAGACTTCGCTCTCAAACGGGGTACCCAAGGCTGCGTTGAGGGTGTATACTGAAGCGTCGAACTTTGCATGGTACGGATAGGAGGGATCTATCGCTGAGTCATTAACCTTGACCGTAAGCTTGAGAGGCACACGGGAAATCAAGGATAACTATCAACTTTTTCGTCTTACGGGCCTGTTGGATGCGTTCTCTGAGCCGAAGTTTCGAGCTGTGATGGGGCAATGCGTTGATGAAGGCCCGAAGAATCTCATTCTTGACCTCTCCAAAATTGACTTTGTGGATAGTTCTGGGTTGGGTGCCTTGGTGCAGCTCGCTAAGAAGGTGCAAACCGCTGAAGGCACGATGCAGATTGTGACCAATCCTCGCGTCACTCAGACGGTTAAACTCGTTCGGCTAGAAAAATTCCTGGCCTTACAAGCTTCGGTGGAAGTGGCGATCGAAAACGTTACGGCGGCAAGCTAGGAACAGTATCGCGTCTGGGCGGCAACCGTTAGCTAGGGTGGCAGGGGGTGTGGCGATCGCTCAGGTTTGCCATTGGCCCCAATCTGGTATTCGCAATCGTGTACCTGAATGGAAGGGTGGATTAGCATGGCGATCGCGCGGTGGCGGTTGAGGCTAGTGCAGTTAGGCAGCTTACTTATCCTGGGTTTGGGGTTAGTGGCGATCGCAGTGCCTGCCAGTTCCAACGAATTGCATTACCATAAACAGGTCAGTTTACAGGATCAGCCCATGAGTGTGCCCGTACTATCTGCCAACGAGTTAGAACAAGCCCTAGCCGACCTATCGGGCTGGCAAATCAAAGATGGCAAACTCCATCGCGACTTCAAATTTGCCTCCTTTGTCGAAGCGTTTGGCTTTATGTCCAGCTTGGCTTTAGTAGCCGAGGCCAAGGGCCATCATCCAGAGTGGTTCAATGTCTACAATCGAGTCGCCATCGACCTCACAACCCACGATGCTGGCGGCATCACCAGCAAAGATATTGAACTGGCCAAGAAAGCCAACCAGTTAGCCCATTGAGCGAGTGGTTTCTAAGCGCCTTGCAGAGCACCATCCCCCTGGGTTTAGACACCAAAGTATTGTCTTTTGCAGTAAGCGCCCCATCGCCCCCACAATGGGTTTTGGCTCTCCAACTTGAGGCATTAAACAACAATGCTGCCGAGCGACCTGCTAGTCCAGCGATTTAATGGCGAAACGGTGATCCCCAAACGACTGGAAATTGGGCCAGCGAGTTTGGCGATCGCGACTGATTTATTGCAAACCTTTCAAAACTCTGTTGGTCGGCCCCGGTGGGAACTGAACCAACACCTACAAGAACTCGAAGGCACAGAAACCGATTACCGCCTCAAGCGCGGTCTGGCTCATTTACTCACCAGCGAATCCTTCAGCACCTTTGAAACCATCAGTCCCCTAGAGCCAGCGGAATTACGCCAACACGTATTTGCCTTAGCCGCCAGCCAAGCCCCCAGCCTTGCCGCCACCCAGACCACCTTACAAACCGTCGCCACCAGTCTGAGCCACACCTCAGGGCGCGAGGTGTGCCCGCAGCAGATCCAAGACGGTCTCTATGCCGATTTAGCCGACAACCAAATCCTGACCAGTTTTGCTGCGCCCACCCCAGAAGCCTTGCTCCATCGCTACAACCTGGCCCAAGTGCAAGGCGTATTCTACCGCGCCAGCCATGTCACCCTCAATGCTCACCGCAACGATCCGGGAGAATACAAACTCCTCTTTCGCTACATCAAGCTGTTTGGCCTCATGACCTACATCGCAGGGGATGCCGATCACGGCTTTACCCTGACCATTGATGGCCCCACCAGTTTGTTTAAGGCCAATACCCACTACGGAGTGAAGTTGGCGATGTTGCTGCCCGCCCTGCTCCACGTCACAAAATGGGATCTGACTGCGACCCTCCGCCACAAAGATACCTACTCTGGTAAAGCCCAGGTTAAACGATTTACCCTGGATTCTCAGTGTGGATTAGTGACGCATTATCCTCCCGGCAAAACCTACGACAGTATGCTGGAAGCGGGCTTTGTGGAGCGATGGGCCAAGGCCAAAACAGACTGGCGACTAGAGCGAGAGGTCGATTTAATTCCGATTCCGGGCAGCGTGATGATTCCAGATTTTCGGTTAGTCCACCCCGATGGACGCACGTTGTTGTTAGAAATTGTGGGCTATTGGCGACCGGAATATCTCAAAAAAAAGTTTGCTCAGGTACAGCAATCGGGCCGAGATGACCTCATCTTGGCGATTTCGGAGCGGCTAAACCTGGAAAAAGCTGGGGTGGATTTTCGGCAAACGCCCGCCCGCCTGGTGTGGTTCAAGGATCAACTGTTGCCAAAGGCGGTGTTGGCGGTGCTGGAGGGCGATCGTCGCGTTCAGGGGCGATCGCCCCGCAGGGCGCAAATAAACGCCAATAAAACAAATTACGGGACAGCGATCGCAGGCCGAAATGACTCTGGTGAGCTAACACGGGCGATCGCCGCTGAAGCCAAGAGCGACCTGGAAGACTGAGACCGCTGGGAACTCGATTGTGTTTGAGGCTGGGTGCCTTGTCCTTTGAAAGAGTTTTGGGCATCTGGCTGCTCAACCGCAGGGGATGGAGCCGCAGACGGCATTAAATTGAGCTTCATCGTTGCTTGGTGAGAAACCCACCCCAGGCCCGCCGCTAGCAGCGCCGCGTAACCAGCATAGAGATAAATCGGCGCAATGACTGGCCCCGGCGTGTATTGGGTCAGGTGCCAGGTAGGCAAGATCGCTTGATCGGGATCTTTCAAGGGCGAAGGCAGCGAGTTGGCCAATTCTGCACCATCCAGACCCAGCGCCGTTCCAACATGCCGCAAAAACCCCCGAATGTAAACATCTTCGGGCAGGTGGTCAACATCCCCCGATTCCAAGGCCACCAGAATATGTTCTGGAATGAAGGTCAATTGATGGAGTCCGGCGATCGATAAATTTTGCTGTTCTCGCTGGTGCCGAATGTCTTGGCCGATCGCCCGGAGCCGCTCTTCCCAGGCCAACACCATCGCCTGGGCCGTTTGGTCGGTGGCGTAGAGTTTAGCTAACCGTTGCCACAGGGAAACTTTTGGTTGGTTCGATAACAGCGCTTGGGGTAAAGGAGTTGGGGATAAATCATCCGCTGCCTCCGGTGCAGTCGGGGCAATAGCCCCGTCCAGGGCGGTATCAGTAAACGGGTTTGTGGTGAGCAAAGTCATCGAGTCTGGAGCCAGTTCATGCGCTGAAAACGGCGATCGCACTGCAATTGATTCAGCCGCCAAAGCCTCAGTTTGGCGGTGGCTGCCATTGGATTCGAGGGCGATCGCGATCGGCTCAGAGCAGGTGGCAATGGCTTGTGGGGTAAGGGTGACGGGCGATCGCGCCATATCCCTTGGTTCTCGTTCCTTCAATTCCCGTTCCTTTAATTCAGAGCCTTCTGTTTGCAATAATTTTCGCAAAGACAATCGAATCGCCTCCCGCCCAATCGCGTGCAAGATGAGTTGTAACTGTTTGCCTAATTCAACCGGCATTTTTCGTAGCGTATAAGTGGCTTGTTCATACAGCGCACTGCTGCATAATTCCGCCTCAATTTGTTCCAATACGCTTTGTAATGGCGCTGTTGCCAGTTCAGCCACTCTAGGAATGGTATCGCTATCAAAAAGGGCCTGGGTCTGCATAAGGATGATCTCCACAGAACGAAACTACGAGGAGCAAAAATGAGTTGAGACATGGTAATTTTTGGGGGCAAACCATTGGCCAAGCGTTTAACTGGGGGGCGATCTGAGCGATCGCAACTGGGGCAACCGTGCTCGATAAAAATTAGCTCAGGAGGAAAAAGAGTGCCCTGAAATTGCATTGGGCGATCGCCAGCGTGAACCAAGCCGAATTCCAGGGATGGCATCAGCAAACGTGAGTATGGACTCAGACTTTGTGATTAACCTCATTTCAAACAAAACAAATAAACCCTCGCCGTTCCTCTTTTCAGGCAAGGGCTTTATTCTCCGGATCGCATCTAGAAATTGTGATATTTGCCCCAAACTTGACCTATTTTTGTTGCGTTTAATTTTTTTGGATAAGAGGCTATCAATAAAAGTAAATAATTATGGCTAAATCGTCGGTATTCTATTTTTTTACTCAGTGCAATGGCCGGGAAGAACATTTAATTGGAGTAAAAGCGAAATTAAATTTTGTTCAAATTGTTCCCCCTGAGCCGGGAGCCAAGGCTACGATTTCCAATTCAAAATCCTCCCTTAGATTTCCTTGCAGAAAAGGAGCTAAAGGAGGATTGGGCTAGATCTGCTGGCGATCGCCGACTTCAAACCGCAGACAAAAAGTTTAGACTGAGGCTGTCCGGGCGAGGAGCACAGGACAGTTTGCATGAACCCGAACATAGTCGGATAGGGATGTCCCCAAGAGACGATCTAAATCGGGTAAGCCTTTGGCAACAGAGGGGCGGCGATCGGGAGAACCTAGCATTAATAAATCCACATGATTCTCTTCGGCCAAACGACAAATTTCTTGGCCCGGTTTGCCACTGGTGGAAATACAACGGTAGGCTACGCCCATTTTTTTAGCGGCAGCGATCGCCTCCGCTAATGCCGGATCTTTCTCGGCTTCAGCTCCAATCCGCTCTTCGGTTTTGCCCGCCAGATTGGGATCAATATGCACCAAAACCAGTTGACTCCCTTTAATATCTCGGAGTAAGAATAAGGCCAAATTCAAACAGGTTTTAGCAGAATCCGATTTATCGACAGCGACCATCACGCGGTTAATTTTGCGGACATAAATATCGTCTTTCACTAACAGCATAGGCCGCGAGGAAAGCTGAAACACATACTGGCTGACGGAATTTTCCAGAATTGAAATAATCCGTTTGAGGCCGCGCGATCCCATAATAATCAAGTCAGCATCGATTTCTTCGGCGACTTTGCAAACGACATCTTTGGGATCACCCTGGCGCAACATGGCATTGACATGGGTGGGATCAAGGTTGAGGGATTGAATGGCGCTGGCAAGCACTTTGCCCCCCTCTTCCCATTTTTCAGTCATGGCTTCTGTCGTGACCTGAGAGGGCACCACATGGAGGATGGTGACGTTGGCTCGTTGAATGGAGGGAATTTCCATCAACGTTTTTAACATTTCTTCGGAGTGGCCGGTACCAGAATCAGCAAGGAGAATTTTCTCTATCATGATTTTGCCTCGTTGGGTCTGAAAGTGTGGGTTTTAGCGAATTACCAGTTCAAACGCAAATCAATACAGTTGTTGTAGTCAGAGTTAAAGGGGCGATCGCCCGGATTAAGACCGGAGTGGCTAGTTCAAGCGGACTCAGCACCAGCCTCGCAACCACCCTTGATTACACCTCTCAATTCACTGTATTTTGAAGCTCACACGTTTTTACAAACTTGTAAAAAACATTCAAGCAAAAGTACAGAACTCTTGTTTACTTTGTTTGATAGATAGATAGGTTGAATTGAATTGATACAGCAGAGTTGATGGTACAGCAACTTTTAATCACCTGAATGCCTCAGCACTGGATGACCAAAGGGCTTAAGTCTATTGTCTGCGCCTCACGAGGACAAAAAGCTGTAGTGGCGAAGGATTAACCCAAAGCCGTTTAATCAAATAATATTTAACTTCATAATCTTTAAAGTCATTTCTCGCTGAAATGGGTTTATCCAACCGCGATCGCGGAGCAACGCGGGTTCAGGGATCAATGCCGCCAGCGGACAGATGCGATGGTTATCCCCTCAATTCAAAGGGGCGGCGGTGGTAGGAAATGGCCCCAACAGGCGATCGCTGAATTTGAACACATCGCCCAAATTGGTATTGCCGTTTTGCTCCAAAAAAGCGGTCAGTAAAGGGTTGTGGCTAGTCAGACCGGGTTTAGTGTGGCCCATATCGAGCAGTTGCATGAGCACGGGCAGCAGGGTGGGTAGGGTGCTGAGGATGACCACTGCATCGAGGCCCGTTTTTTGGCTCAGGATTTGGCTGAGTTGTTGCATCATTTGGGGGGAGATGATGGTTTGCAGCAGGTCTGCGCCGTTGTCTCCGGCCAGTTTGCGAACGAGTTTCGTGAGTTGGTCGGGGCCAAGTTTGTCCTGTTGTTTTTGGAGGGCTGGCCCGATCGCGCGGCTGAGGGCCGACAGGAGGTTTTGTAGCTCGTCGGGTTGCAGGTTGTGGGTTTGGGCCACGGTGTGGACGGTTTGGGCGATCGCGTTCAGTTGGGCGAGGCTGGCTTGCTGTTCAGGATTATTGATGGCGCTTAATAGCTCAAAAAAGATACTCATAGCAGCGGTTCACTCGTGTGCTTGGGGTTGGTTGGGGTGGGAATGAACGGATTCGGTTTAGTTCGCTAGTCGGCAGCCGGGGCTTGGGGTTGGGTGGCGATCGCGGCTGGGAACAGGCCCATGATAATCGGTCTCGGTGGTCGCGATCGCTATTTCTCCCCAGCTTGGCGGCACTAGTCGTTGCCGGGTGGAACCGCCAGAATCAGGGGGCCGTCGCCGCTGATGGCCGCAAGCCCAATGGGTTTAGCTGGAACGATCGCCACTCGCGAGATAATGATTCCAACAACCGCCGTATCGATGGGATTGCGTTTATGACCACACCCAAAATTATTGTGCTTGATGACGACCCAACCGGATCGCAAACCGTGCATAGTTGCCTGTTGTTGATGCAGTGGGATGTGGACACCTTACGCTTGGGCTTGGCCGATGCGGCTCCCATTTTCTTTGTGTTGACCAATACGCGGGCGTTGCCACCGGAGCAAGCTGCCGCCGTGACCCGCGACGTGTGCCGCAATCTCAAAACGGCGATCGCCCTAGAGCACATCCACGATTTTTTGGTGGTCAGCCGTTCCGATTCCACCTTGCGCGGCCACTACCCCATCGAAACCGATGTCATCGCGGCAGAACTTGGCCCCTTTGATGCCCATTTTTTAACCCCGGCTTTTTTTGAAGGGGGCCGCACCACCCGCGACAGTGTGCATTATCTCAAGGTGAATGGGGTGGATACGCCAGTCCACGAAACGGAGTTTGCCCGTGATTCGGTGTTTGGGTATCACCATAGCTATTTACCGGATTATGTGGCCGAAAAAACCAAGGGTCGAATTCCGGCCCATCAAGTGGAGCGGTTCACCCTCGCAGATATTCGTCAGGGGGTGCGCGATCGCCTGCTGCACCTGCACCACAACCAATGCGGAGTAGTGGATGCGGAAACGCAACAGGATTTGAATCAATTTGCTGCCGATATTTTGGCCACTGCGGCCCAGGGGAAACGCTTTCTCTTTCGGAGTGCCGCCAGTTTGCTCACGGCCTTGGCCCAGTTGCCCCCCCAGCCGATCGCCCCCGCCGCGATGGCCACCTACGTCCGAGCCGGACAACCCGGTGCGGTGATTGTGGGTTCCCACGTCAAAAAAACCTCGGAACAACTGGAGCAACTCCTCGCCCAACCCGGCGTTGTGGGGATTGAAGTGCCCGTGGCCGAGCTTTTGGAGCACCCTGAGACTGCCGCCGCCACCCTCCTTGCCACCGTGACCCAACAAACCCACGCCGCCCATGCCGCTGGCAAAACCCCGGTGGTCTATACCAGTCGGACAGAATTAACCTTTGACGATGTGCAAACCCGGTTGGATTTTGGGGCGGCGGTGTCCCAATTGCTGATGGATATTCTGCAACAACTGCCCGCTGATATTGGCTTTTTGATTAGTAAAGGCGGCATCACGTCGAATGACACGCTGAGTCAGGGGTTGGCGTTGCGGACTGCGCGCCTGTTGGGGCAGGTGTTGCCCGGTGTTTCGATGGTGCGATCGCCAGATACTCACCCCCAGTTTCCTAATTTGCCTGTGGTATTATTTCCTGGCAATGTGGGCGAGGCATCGGGGTTGGCCACCGTGTATCAACGGTTGAGCAGCGCGGCGGCACTCCATTGATGCAGCGGGGGCAGGGCCAGTGGTGCCAGTCAGACCAAGCGGGAACGATTTCTGTTGGGTGGGCGGTTGCGCGATCGGGGCACCGATTATGCTGTGCCGCCGCTCTCTAGCAACTGGTGTGCCTCAGTGCGCTATTCCTGTTGAGTTCTCGCTGTTGTTGCGATCGGGTTCAATGTGATCTTGAGATGAAACGCTGATGCTGAATTTATTTGATTCGGATGCACCGTCTTTGTCTCCTCAGCAAATTGCCGCTAACTTTCGGACATTGGGCTGGGTGGGGATGAGTATGCAGCTTTTGCTGGGTGCAATTCCGTTATTAGTTTTGATTGGTTTTTTATTTTTTGGCCCCAATCGCCAAGCGGGCAGCCCGTTTTCGCTGGGCACGGTTTTGGCGGTGACTTGTGTTGGGCTGTTGTTGTTGAGTGTGTATTGGTGTTTTCGGTATACCCAGTTGGGGCAAGATATTGCTGATCCAAATTTTCGGCCCCCGCGATCGCTCGTCAACCGGGATTTGCGGATTGGGTTATTGGTGAATTTGGGTAGCGTGATTAGTGCGGTGGCGATCGCCTTTTGGCAGACCACCAACCTCACGTTTCGGTTATTGTCCCAGCCCCCCGCCTCCACAACGATCGCCCGCTCCCAAACGGATACGGTGATTACGTCCGGGGCGAGAATTACCGCTTCTAACTTGATCATGCTGCAAGCAACAATTCATACGATCGCCGCTGGCATTGTGGGTATTTTGATCGCTTTGTGGTTGTTGGCTTTGATGCGGCAGCGATCGCGATGAGCCTGAAAGTCCCTCCCTGGTGCTAAGAGCGGCCTTGAGGCTTAAGGAAGACACCCCCAGGCCGCGATCGCTGGAATAATATGGCTAGTTAGACACTGGCAAAATATTCTTTGGACTTGAGGGGATCAGGAATCATGGTGGCATCGCCCGGTTGCCAACCCGCAGGACACACTTCGTCGGGATGAGACTGGACATGTTGAATGGCCTGGAGCGATCGCAGAGTTTCATCCACGCTCCGCCCAAAGGCTAAGTTGTTGATCGTGGCGTGTTGAACAATGCCATCTTTATCAATTAGAAATAGCCCCCGCAAAGCAACGCCCTCTTCGGTTAAAACGTTGTAAGCGGTGCTGATTTCTTTTTTGATATCGGAAACTAATGGATAGTTCAAATCACCGACCCCACCGGATTTGCGATCGGTCTGAATCCAGGCGAGGTGGGAAAATTCGCTGTCCACGGAAACCCCCAAAATTTCGGTATTGAGGGTTTTGAATTCATCGTAGCGATCGCTGAATGCGGTAATTTCCGTGGGGCAAACAAAGGTGAAATCGAGGGGATAAAAAAATAAGACGACGTATTTGCCGCGATAGTCGGAAAGCTTGATCGTTTTGAATTCCTGATCGTAAACAGCAGTTGCAGTGAAATCAGGCGCGAGTTGTCCAACTTGCAAGCATCCTGCTAGGGTCATGGGATCGTAGCCTCCTATAGCCTGGGCATCTTCATAGTTCAGGGTCAAATGTGCGCTGCCCGCGATCGCCCCACCAGCACTGATCTCCGTTGGCATCCCGCGACCAGACAGGGGGCCGATGACTCTGGCTCAGGGCCATCGCGCACAGTTACAAATGTATCACGGCTGTTCCAGGTTCAATGGCCACGCACGAGGCAAAAATAACGCCCTGTGCCCCAACCATACAAGGCGGTGGCGGTGAAGCTGGCCCACGGGGGCAACGCTAGATTCTTTGGGCCGCAGGGGCAGGGCGATCGCGGGGCTTTAGACTTCGTACAGTTCCAGGGGCAAGCCATCAGGATCATGAAAAAAGGTATAGCGTTTGCCAGTCAAATCATCCAACCGAATGGGTTCCACAGTCAGCCCTTGGGCCTCCAAGCCAGCCACAACCCCCGCCAAATCCATCACCCCAAAGCACAAATGCCGCAACCCGCAGGCTTCTGGCTGACTACTCCGCGCCGGGGGCTGGGGAAAGGAAAATAGCTCAAGCTGGGTAAACTCGTTGACGCGCAGATCCAGTTTGTAAGAATCGCGGGCTTCCCGGTAGGTTTCGCGGATGACCGCAAAGCCCAGCAATTCACTGTAAAAGTGCTTTGACCGGGCATAGTCAGAGCAAATGATCGCAATGTGGTGAATCCCTGTAACCTGCATGGTGGGGCGATTCCAAGCTGTATACCAGGCGGTTGCTAAACCACAGGCAAAATCATCCCTTCGCGGGCCAAGACGCTATTGGGGAAAACGGTTTCCACCTGGGCTTCCACGCTGTCTAAAAAGTCGTCGGTATGGTTGGGGTCGTGGTGGAAGACGACCAATTTCTTGACTCCAGCCGCTTGCGCCATTTTGACTCCTTCTTGCCAGGTGGAGTGGCCCCAGCCAATTTTGGGGGCTTTGGGGTCGTGATATTCTTCGTCGGTGTAGCAGGCATCGTAGATCATGACGTGGGCATCCCGTGCCAGGTACAGCAAATTTTCGTCCAGGCGATCGGGGTAGTGCTCGGTGTCGGTGGCGTAAACGACGGTGCGACCCTGGTAGGTGACGCGATAGCCCATTGCCGTGTTGGGATGGTTGAGGGAGGCGGTTTCAATGGTGATATCCCCTAGCTGCATGACATCTCCTGGAAAAAGGTCATAAAACTTGAGGTCAGACTGCATCACTTGCATGGGGACGGGGAAGTTGGGGTGAAGCATTTGGTCGTGTAGCCGTTGCTTCATAGTGGCCCCATTGGGCGCGATCGCGCCATAAATATGAAAGCAATTCCCTTTAATAAAAGCGGGGACAAAAAACGGAAACCCTTGAATGTGATCCCAGTGGGAATGGGTAAAAAACATATACACTTCCACGGGCATCTGCTTCAGCAGAGATTTGCCTAAGACCCGTAGCCCCGTTCCCCCATCAAAAATCAGGCGCTTGCCCCCAATCCGCATTTCGACGCAAGAGGTGTTGCCGCCATACCGCACAGTTTCGCTACCGGGTGCGGGGATGCTGCCGCGCACGCCCCAAAACTGCACCACAAACTCGCTGTTCGGAGGACTGTCTGAGGATGCCTGGGTGGCCTCGTTAGAAACGGTGGATTCAAGCTCTGACATTGTCTGTTATGTTTGCCTTTTCTAGCAGGTCTGTGTACCGATGGACTTTAAGCAGACGGTTCTGGTCGTCAACGAGAACAACAGTGGGGGAAAAGGTTTGGAGTTCTTCCGCAGTCAGTTGACCGTAGGTCATGATGATCAGGCGATCGCCCGGCATCCCTAAGCGGGCCGCAGCCCCATTTAACTGAATATCACCGGAACCCGCCGGAGCGGCAATGGCATAGGTAATCAAGCGTTCCCCATTCGCCGTGTTGACCACCTGCACCTGCTCATAAGGCAGAATACCCGCCGCTTGCAGCAGCAGCACATCGATACTGATGCTACCGACATAATTCAGGTTGGCCGCCGTGAGATGACACTGATGAATTTTCGAGAGAAGGAATGTGCGCTGCATATCATCGAAGCCTAATTCCAGAACCGAGAGATGCAGGTTGGTCACTCACCCTGGATGATCTACAGATTACTACTGATATATTTCCCATTCTGCACGGGACAATCGGGTAAAAGCTGCTATGAAAGGCGAAAATTTTAACTAATCTTTATATTTGCAGAGACCTAGGCTACCTAAGCCCCTGCGGTATGGCCCAGATGGACACGCCCAGTTTAACCTTTGGCTTGGCCCGCTTTAATGCATTGCTCCACGAGGGGCATCACCTGATCGACATCCTTCCAGCCTAAGATCTCGGTGACTTTCTTCTCCAAATTTTTATAAGTTCTGAAGAACTCGGCAATTTCATCTAAGCGGTGCGGTGCCACATCCGCCAAGGATTTGACATTGGCATAGCGCGGATCTTTGTCGGGTACACAGAGAATTTTTTCATCGCGATCGCCGCCATCAATCATTTCCAGCATCCCAATCGGACGGGCCGCAATCACGCAACCGGGAAAGGTGGGCTGATCCATCATCACCATCCCATCTAAGGGGTCGCCATCATCAGCCAGGGTATTGGGCACAAAACCGTAGTCAAACGGATATTGCACCGAAGCAAAGAGCACCCGATCCAGGGCAAAGGCGTTTAGATCTTTATCGAACTCGTACTTATTTTTGCTGCCGCCTGGAATCTCGATCAGGACATTGAGCAAACCAGGTTTTGGCTGCGGTGCAATCAGAGACAAATCCACGAGCGTTCTCCCAAACTAGATAAAAGAGTACTGGGTACAGTTTACAAGGGAAGGGAAATCAGATCATTGGTGATTCAGCGTTGTTTTTGGGAAAGCCGCAAAGCGGGGGAAACGCTCAGGCGGACGGCGCGATCGCCCGCACCAACGGCAAAAACACCGACACCAACTCCGCCCGACTCGTCACCAAGGTGGGATAGGGCTGATGGCTGTAGTCCTTGCCGGGTTCTAACGGGAAAATGGGCTGGTCATTCAACGCCGTCCACGTTCCCCCAGCCGCCTGGACGATCGCCCACACCGCCGCAATATCCCAAATTTTAGGCGTGGCCTCTACGCCGCCCAGCGCCCAGCCCGCCGCCACGGTCAGCAAATTGTAAGTCGCCACCCCCAGCATCCGAATTTTGGCCGGAAAGGGATTGTGCAACACGGCCAAACTGCGGGCACAGAGGTTGAAAAAATGGTTGCCAGAAGGAGCCGCCGGACTGGTATGGATCGGGCGGTGGTTCAAGTAGGCTCCGGTGGGGCCGCTGAGGCCAGAATCGCCATACCAGTAGCCGTGAAAAGACTGCTGCAACGGGGGCAAATGGACGTACCCAAAGACAGGAGTGCCCCGATAGAGCAGGCCCAAGGAAATGCCCCACAGCGGCAACCCCCGCGCAAAGTTGGTGGTGCCATCAATGGGGTCAATAATCCAGCACCAGTCGGTGTTGGGGAAAATGTGTTCTACTTCTTCGCTCAAGACTCCGTGGGTGGGAAAGGCGTGGGCGATCGCGGCCCGGAGTTCGGCATCGGCCCAGCGATCGCACTGAGTCACCAAGCTACCATCCCCTTTTTCGTCCGCTTGAGCTTGGCCCACGTCTTGCAAGAGTTGTGCCCCCACCCGCTGCGTTGTGGCTTCGGCAAAGGCTAAAATCTCGGCCCAATCGATCATGCTGTCTGTCCTTAATCCAGTTCCCCTTCCAACACTTTGGCGATCGCCACCTGGGCACTGGTGCGAAATTCCTGCACATTCACCCGCCGCAGCATCCACACCGCTACCATCATGCCAACCGCTTGCAACGTAAACACCAACCCATAGGCCAAGACCGGCGTAGCAAAAATCGCTTTGCCGATGTTCAACACCGTGCCCCCCAGCACCGTCGCCAAGCCCCGCGCCATCGCCTGGGACAAGCCCCACGCGCCGATAAAGGTTCCGGCGGTTTCGGCGGCCGTCAAGTCCAGCATTAAGCTCGTGGCCCCCGCCGTAATCACTCCCGCCGATAGCCCAAAGAAAAACAGCGCCCCAGACAATAGCCCCCGACTGGCGGTGAAGCCCGCCAAGATAATCAAGCCAAAACACACCGCCGCGCAAAAACAGCCCAGGCGAGTGGTATTTTTCTTGCCCAGGCGGGGCAACAGCAAAAAGCCCGTGCCACTGATGCCAAAGAGCGTCCCCATGCCAAAGGGCACATTCAGCCGGGTGGTGTCTGCGATGCACATCCCAAAAACCTCGCCGCCGTAGGGTTCCAGCACAGCATCCTGCATAAAGATACTGAGGGTCAAAACGAGCAAAAAGCTGAAAAAGAGGCCCGTTTGTCGATTGGCTGTGAGGACTTTTAAGGCGCGACCGAGGGTGATCTGGTCTTCCCGTGCGATCGCCGTGGAGCGACTGGCATAGCGCGAATACTTTTTTTCTACCCCAAACGTAGCCAGGATAGACAAGCCAAACACCACCAGCGGCATGATGATGAACGCGGGGTTGACTGTCGCGCTGAGTTGGGCAATGTTGGCGACTTTCCCGTCTTGGGAGGGATCATACGTCGCGATCGCCGCCCCGCACACATCCGGTTGCTCTAACAGGCGAGAACTGACGATCGCCCCAATCACAATCCCCACCATCAGCATTGACCACACCACCCCGATCAATTTGGAGCGGTTGTCATCATCGGTGACATCCACCAACAACGCAGCAAAGGGGGTAGAACTGGCACTCAGCGCCAACCCATAGACCGCAAAGATCAAAGCCAATAAGCCCGCCCACAGATAAGTCACGCCGCTCCAGCCCGTGGCCTGCAAACTGCCGCCTAACTGCCAGATCACTTGCAGCGCAATAAAAGCGATCGCGGTAAACCCCACCGCCCCCAACCAGACATATCCTGTCCGATGCAGCCCAAAGAGGGGCTTTGTGTCAGACATTTGGCCAAACCAGACCCGCGCCGGACTGACAAACTGATGCATGGCGATCGCGCTGGCCGCAATAAACGGCACCACATTCAGCTCATCGATCATGATCCGGTTCAGCACCCCCAAGGTCAGCAAGGACATGATGCCCAAGCCCATTTGAAATAGGCCCAAACGAAACATCGTTAGCAGGCCCAACGGTGGCGGCATTCCCGGATTGGCAGCGTTGTTGGGCGGCGGCGAAAAATCAGAATTAGTCATACATCTGTCATCAGTCAATTTAAAAGCTGGCCAGAGAAATCAGTGTAGGCCAACGTTGGCTTAAGAGTAACAAAATCGGGGCACGCGATCGTACGGCTAGCAAGGGCGGCGGGTCAACGCGGAGCAGGCAATTTCTAATATGGTGCCAGATTGTGCGGGGAAAAGCGGCCCTAGCCCAAAAGGTAGATGCTCAGCACGGGCTAGTCAATGGGATTCGGGGCTGTTGTGACGCGGCTTTCGGCCCCTAAACCCCAAGGCCGATGCCCACGCCCAAAGCCAGAACGCTACACTGAACATTAGTGTAAATAGATATGAAGAAAGCAAATGGCGCAAACGGAGCAGCTTCAAACCGTACAGCTTGCCAATGGGCCAACGGTGACAGCATTAGGCATTGGCACTTGGGCCTGGGGCGATAGTTTGTTTTGGGCGTATGGCAAAGACTATGGCGCTGAAGATGTCCGGGCGGCCTTCCACGGGGCGATCGCGGCAGGGATCAATTTTTTTGATACGGCAGAAATCTATGGTTTTGGGGAATCGGAACGGTTGATTGGGCAATTTTTGCCCGAAACCGACCAGCCCGTTTACGTCGCAACGAAGTATTTTCCGTTACCCTGGCGCTTTTCGGCCAAGGCCGTTGCCGAAGCCCTCACGGCCAGTCTGCAACGCTTGAGGGTCAGCCAGGTTGATCTTTACCAGGTGCACTGGCCTTTTGATTTTCTGATGAGCCAGCGGACGCTGATGAATGCCCTGGCGGATGAAGTGGAAAAAGGTCGCATTCGGGCGATCGGGGTCAGCAACTATTCGGCGGAGCAGATGCGCCAAGCCCACCAGTTTTTGGCGGCGCGGGGGATTCCCTTGGCGGTCAACCAGGTGTTGTATTCCCTGCTGGCCCGCAAGATCGAAACTGACGGCACCCTAGCCACCGCGAAAGAGTTGGGCATTACGATTCTGGCCTACAGTCCCCTGGCTCAAGGGTTGTTGACGGGGAAATACACTCCGGAGGTCGCCAAAACCTTGCAGGGTGCCCGTCGCATCGATCCGCGCTTTAGCGAAAAGGGACTGGCGAAAATTGCGCCGTTGGTCAACACGTTACAAACCATTGGCGATCGCTACGAGAAAACTCCGGCCCAGGTGGCCCTCAACTGGCTCATTGCTCAAGGCAACGTCATTCCCATTCCCGGTGCAAAAAACGCCCGTCAGGCAGAACAAAACGCTGGAGCCTTGGGCTGGAGCCTCACCCCCGACGAAATCCAGCACATTGATGCCACTAGTCGCCAAGTGTAGGCCCAGGTCTCAAGCGCGATTTCCCCTTGATGCCCCCGTGGCAAGACGGCAAACAGTCGATACAGTAGTAAAGACCTTTGCCCCTTGCCAATTATGCCCACAACAAAACTGCCGGATGGCCCCCGATCGCCGAAATGGCTGCAAAAGCTGCACTACACGTTCCAACCATTGGACTACATGGCCAAGGCGGGCGCACAGTACGGTGATGTGTTCAACGCGCCAGTGATTGGAAAGCATCCGGCGATACTGTTTGTGAGTCATCCAGTGGGGCTGCAAACCCTCTTCGCAACGGACAATCAGAAAATTGTCTCGCCGCCCAATCAACTGCTGCAACCGATCTTGGGCGATCGCTCCATTTTTGTTCTGGAAGGCACCCGCCACCGCCGCGAACGGAAGCTCTTGCTGCCCCCCTTCCACCGGGAGCGGATGGGCACCTATGGCCAGTTGATCCGCGAATTGACAATTACTGCAATGGGACGGTTGCAACCGGGTGAGGTTTTTCTGGCGCGATCGCTGGCCCAAGACATTTCCCTGGAGGTGATCTTGCGGGTGGTGTTTGGGTTAACCGAGGGCGATCGCTTTGCCACCTTAAAACCGTTGCTGGTGCAGTTTGCCGATTGTTTCCAAAAGCCGCTAGTGGCCAGTGCGCTGTTTTTCCCCGCCCTCCAAACCGATTGGGGGCCGCGCAGTCCCTGGGGCTATGTGCAGTCGGTGCGGCAGCAAATGCGGGCGGTCTTGTATGCCGAAATTCGCGATCGCCGCCAGCAAGACACCACCGACAAAACCGATATCCTGAGCCTACTCATTGCGGCGCGGGATGAAGCCAACCAACCCATGACCGACGCAGAACTCTACGATGAATTGGTGACGCTGCTCTTGGCGGGCCATGAAACCACCGCCTCCGCGATCGCCTGGGCGCTTTACTGTTTGCATCAAACTCCCACCTGCCGCGAAAAACTCCAGACCGAACTGGCGACCCTTGGCCCTGATCCTGATCCCCTGGCGATCGTCCAACAGCCCTACCTCGCCGCCGTTTGTAACGAAACCCTCCGCCTATATCCCATCGCCGTGCTGACCGTCCCCCGCGAAGTCCGCGAACCCGTTGACCTGATGGGCTATCACCTGGAACCCGGCACCCGGCTCTATGGCTGCATCTACCTCACCCATCGCCGCCCAGACTTATATCCCAATCCAGATGCATTCAACCCCGATCGCTTCCTCGTGCGGCAATTCACGCCCTACGAATTCTTGCCCTTTGGTGGCGGAGGACGGCGGTGCATTGGAGAAGCCCTGGCCCAGTTTGAGCTAAAACTCGTCGTCGCCACCATCATCGCCAACTATCACCTCTCCCTAGCTAGCCCAACCCCAGAAGTGCCCAAACGGCGCGGTGTAACCCTTGCTCCCGGCAACGGCGTTCCTCTGATTTTTCAGGGTTCTGTCTGAGTCTAAGTTCCAGGTCAGGCGATCGCAATGACAGTTACTTCAATGGAGCAGAGCCACATCAGCTTGACCTCAATTGGCTTAAACCCCTAAAGCGATCGCTCCAGTTCGCTTTGAGATTGAATCATGTTTATGGGTCGCCTGGGGCTCGAACCCAGGGCCGATCGGTTAAAAGCCGAGTGCTCTACCACTGAGCTAGCGACCCATTTATTGCTTTCGCAACGTTTCTAAGCGTAACACAGGTATTGAAAAAGGGGAACTAGGGAAGCAATTTTTTTTAGGGCAGGGGAGCCAGAGGGCAGTTAACCCAACTCGAAACTGGTGACTCCGAAGAGTCGTTCCACAGGTAACGAGGGGCTGGGGCCAGCATACATCCGCGCCGTTTCAAACATGGGTTGCATGGCATATCGCTGGGCGATCGCGATCGCGGCGGCATTTCCGTCCGGCACATCCAGGTAAACGGGGCGGTTGGGGGGCACCGAGGCCGTTAGCGCCCGCAATAACTGCTCGGCAAAATCGGCAGTATCGGCAAATAGGGGGCCAATTTTGTAGCCTTGGCGGCAAGGCCGGATTACGCCATAGCCTGCCAGTTGATTGTTGTGGCCCAGGCCCAGAGCAACGCTATCGGCTTGGTGGAGCCAGCAGTAGAGAAAGGCGGCGCGATCGCTGGGGAAAAAGGGGCGATCGTAGGCGGCAATGGCCTCGAAGGGAATGGTGCTGAGGGGGGCGATCGCGGCCTTTGGCATCACGGGAGTAGGCTCAGCCGCAAAACCGCTGAGTCCCTGGTAACGGATGTTGCGGTAGGCCAACTGAAACCCGGATTTTTGGTAGTTGGGTTGTTGGGCGACCACGCCGTCCAGGCCAATGGTGCAACCCCGGAGATAGGTCATGCCCGCATTCCAAAGTTGCAGCCCATACCCCCGCCCCCGAAATGCTGGTTTGACGATATAGAAGCCAAGGAAACCAAAGGTGTCGTCGTAGCGGATGGCGGAGAGGGTGGCGATCGCCTCGTTGCCCAGCAGGCCAATGAGAAAGCCATTGGGGTCGGCGGCATAGAAGCAGTCGGCATCGTGTAAGCCGGGATTCCAGCCCTCAGCCGCAGCCCACTCCACCGCGAGATCGACCTCCGATCGCAGCATGGGGCGAATGGTGTAAATCGCAGACATAGCCCCTCCAGGCTGGGTGGTTACGGTTGTGGTGTGGTCAAGGCCCGTTCTGCCTGGATCCGAATCAAGCGCTGCACGCTGATCAAGGCCCGATTCAGTTCGTGGGGGCGGCGATCGGGATTTTCTAGATAGGCGTGTTGCTCGTCTTCGATCATCGGGATATCTTGCTCGACCAGGCCATCCAGCAGTTTTTGGGCCGAGCCAAACAGACTATTTTTGATGAAGCGACGAAAGGCGATCGGCAGTTTGTGCAACCGGGGAAAGGCATTCAACGAGGTGAAGTGGATGAGGTAGGCGCGGGTGTGGGTTTCATCCACGGGACAAAACAAGCAGTAAATGCGGAAATCGTTGCCGAGGCGGGCGGCCCAGTGAGGATAGACATAGCTCACGTCCAGGGGTTCGGGGTGGAGTTGGCGCAGGGCGGGGAAGAAGAGTTGGGAAATTGACCAGATTTTGTCGATGCGGTAATAACTTTGGGCGTTGTAGTGAGCGTCGATCCGCTCTTCGGTTTCGGCGATCGCCTCTAATTCCGCCGAAGCCCACGCCTGGAAATCTTGATGCAAATGCCCGTGGTACATATCCATCAGATTTTCGATGAGATAGGAAAAGTGGCAGTTGGCCTCAATCACGGAGACCGTGGCGATGTAATTCAAGTGCTCCCATTCGGGCAAGCTCAGGGGGGCGATCGCAGCGGCTTGGGGGGCATCGCCGGGAAACAGCCAGATAAAGCCATCCTGTTCCCGCACCGGGTATTGCTGAATGGTGCCGGAGGGGAGTTTTTGGTTGGCTTCGAGATAGGGCACACAGGTACATTGCCCCTCGCGGCCAATGCGCCAGCCATGATAGGCACATTCCAACTCATCCCCGACGACAGCCCCCCGACTGAGTTTGACAAACCGATGGGGGCAGCGATCGGCCAGGGCATGGACTTGGCCTTGGGAATCCCGATACAGCACAATTTCCTGGTGCCACACCACCACGCCCAAGGGTTGCTGGGTGAGTTCACTGGAGCGGGCCACCACATACCAGTGATTGAGGTTGATGCCAGCCCGCCGAATATCAAACCGAGGCGAGCCTGAAATGGAGGTGTTCATAAACGGTTTAAAGAAGAGAAAAGGAAAACAGCAGAGTGTTACGCGATCGCTAGGTCAAAATCGACAACATCCCCTGAGGTTTCACGGTGAGGAGGGTGCGCCGCTGCACTCCTTCCTGGGCCAGGATGGCATTGCTAGCTAAGAGGCCGCTGCTGATCGCCCGCTCCATCAGACCGCAGGGGAAGGGCATTTTTACCCAGTCACCCGCAAAGATGAGGTTGGTGACGGGGGTGGTGGTTTCGGGGCGATCGCGATAGCTGCCGGGGGGGAAGCCAGAAAAATTCTTCTGGTTCACCAATTCCCGGTGAAGCAGGGTGGCGCTTTGCAGGGCAGGCACGATTTCGTAGAGTTCCGACTCAAAGGCACTGAGCACGGCCTCCTGGGTGGGAAATTCTTTTTCTTTGTAGCAGTAGGCATGGAGTTCAACGACGCTGCCCCCAGTCTTTTCAGCCCAGGCGATGTAGTCATCTTGGATGCGGTGATAGAGGGTGATGCTGTCGGTGAGGCGGTAGCCCGATAGGGAAGTGAACCAGCTTTGATTCCACTCAAAGTCGCGATCGAACCAGAACCGACACACGGCAAAGGGGTCAGCAACGGCGAGTTGGGCGACCTGCGATCGCACCTCTGGATGCACATCCCCCGTCATGCGGGAGAACAGATGTTGCACGCCTAAGACATCTGCGGCAATCACAAAGTAATCGGCCTGGAGGGTTTGAGTTGCGTCGGGGGGGGCGGGCTGGGGCTGGGTGGCGACCAATTTCACGCGATCGCCCGTGGTGGCTTGCACCTTGAACCGGGGTAAATCGCGCTGGGCTGGGCCACGGATGACCTTCCCGTTTTTGTCGTAGACCGCACCATGACAGGGACAGTGAAACTCGCCCGCCTCGTTGGGATGCACCGTACAGCCCTGGTGAGTGCAGGTGAGGGAGAGGGCTTCTTGTTGGGCCGGGTTCACCGCAAAGACGCGATCGCCCCCGCCATAAAACCGGAGGGCACCGGGGGTTGCCTCGTCTAGGGTGGGGTTGGGGTTAACCCAAAAGGGCACCGTACTCTCCACACTGCCTTTTTGGTAAGTCAGGGATTGGACTTTGCCGTCCTGCCAGTCGATGTTGGTGACCGACGCTTCGGTGATGATCTGCCCCCCATTGCGGACAATGGCCTGGGCGATCGGGTCTACTAAACTCCGGCCCATGTCTTGCCGTGTCCCGTTGAAGGCCAAGCCTTCGGGATTGCCAAAAAAGTAAAAATGGAAAAACTGCATCAGTTCGCCTGCACTCAACACATCCGGCGAGTTCAGGCTGGATTTGGCAAAGGGCAGAAAATAGAGGTCATACAAACCTTTGGGAAAGTCGTTGTTGACCCATTCCGCCACGGAGATGTCGTCTAACCGCTTGTAGCTGCTTTGGGGTTTGAAGCCGGTGATTTCGCGAAAGACTTGCCAATGTTCGTATTTCGTCAGGTTAAGCCCCCATTTCAGGCGGTTATTCGAGGCAATGGCCAGATCAACAATGTTCCACGGAAAGGCGGAGTGGCTGGGGCGAAAGACTTCCGGTTTGTAATCTTCGCCCCGATACATCACAGAGTAAAAATTCAGCGACTTGAAGTTGGGCTGAATCTTCAGTTCATCAACCAGACTCCACAAGTTGTAATACTGCGGGAAAAAGCCATGAAACCCGTGTTCCATGTGTAGCGGTTCGCCGTTAACGTTAATCTCCCAACTCGCAATTTTGCCGCCAAGCTGGGGGGCGCGTTCGAGGAGCGTAACCTGCACACCCCGCTGGCTCAGTTCATAGGCGCAGGCAAGGCCAGCCAAACCGCCGCCAATGACGATCGCCGTTTGGGGCTGGCGAACGCGATAGGGCAGGGCAATGGTGTCTTGTTGAAAAACAGCGGGCTGGGGTTTGGAGAGTCGAGAGTAGCCAAGAAAGCCCCCAAAGGTACTCACACCGGCCAGTTTGAGTAAGGTTCTGCGCGAAAGCTGGCCTTGGAGCGAAAAATCAAACAGATGCTTCATGGGGCGTGACGAATCCTGTCATGAGTCTAGGGTTGAAAATGAAGAGAAGGGTGAACAAACCACGATTCCTGCATCGGCGGGAGGAGGAATAGGGAACGAACGGGAGGGTGAGGTTTCTCACTCGGTAACGGCCAGGTAATGGTTGCGTAGATTGACAGTATAAAGTCAAGGCAAGGATACCGGACGGAGCTGTTTGATTTAAGCTAATGTTCCATACTGCCGAGTGTTCATAGGTTTCCTCCGCTACACATAGTCTGATTTTTGGGGAAATCACTTAAATTTTGGTTTTTTTTCGGTAATTTACTGGTTCTGGTGCTGTTCAGCAAGTCGAAAGGCGGAATAGGGGAGTGTCCGACTAGAATCATCGCGAAATTGGCCAGGGACTTCAGGCCCGCAGCCCTGCCCCCCGTAATCTCCCTCTCTGGCGGATGCTACAGGCCGGGAGGATCTTGATCTACAGGGTGATCAAAATCAAGTGGTGTAAACAACTGACGTGACTTTAAGCCACCTTGAGCCGCCCCCTGTCGTGATAGGTGAGGGGTTAGTGGGTGATGATGATGTGGAGACGCACTAAACCGATCGCCCCGCTTCAGGGTGCGATCGGGTCTGGTCATTGCTGGGAGAATTGGAAAAAGGGCTGGGGCGCGATCGCTGGGCGTTGCGTTGAAGCCTTCCGGGTCAAAGCCTGTGGCCTATTCCCCCAAGTCAGCGTTGGGTTTGTAGAGGGGAAGCAGCACGTTGAATACAGAGCCTTCGCCAACTTTGCTTTTTACGGAGATCGACCCGCCACAGTGCAAGAGCAACTGCTGGACAATACTCAGCCCCAGTCCGGCCCCGCTGGATTCATCGGCAGCTTGGCGAATCCGATAGAAGCGATCGAAGATCTTGGGAATTTCTGTCTGCACGATGCCAATGCCCGTATCCCGCACTTCCAGTTGCACATAATCCCCTTGCTGTTTGGCGCGGACAAACACCTGGCCACCGCTGGGGGTGTACTTAATGCCGTTGTGCAACAGGTTAATCACGATTTGCTTAATCCAGTTGGTCATGCAGGCGACCGGGGGCAAGTCTTCGGGGATGGTGTAGGAGAGCCGAATGCCTTTTTCCTCGGCCACGGGTTGGTAAGTGCTGACCACGCCAGGGACGACTTCGACGAGCCGAATGGGTGGTAATACGGCTTGTTCGCTGGGTTGTTCAAGCTGTACCAGGTCGAGCAGGCTGGTGATGAGGGAACTCTGGCGATCGCATTCCTTGGCGATCAAGTCCATGTATTTTTGGCGCTGGGGCGGTTTGAGATTGGGGGAACTGAGCAAGGACAGGGCGGTTTTAATCGTGGTCAGGGGGGTGCGGAGTTCCTGGCCAACGGTGTTCAAGAATTCGTCTTTGAGGTGGATGGTGTTGCTGAGTTCGGCCTTTTGCTGTTGCAAAACATCCACCTGTTCGGCCTGTTTACGGTAAGCGGTGCTGCGGTGCCAGAGGTCTTCTTGGTGCTGGAGGTGTTTGGTAAATAACGTTTCCAACGTCGGCAGGCTGGAGGGGGCTGACCCCAAGGCGTGTTGTAGCTTGGCCCATTGTTCGGTCAACATCCGCGCAGTGGGGGCGGGGGTATCGTTGGCGCAGGGCAGGGTAACGGTGATGGCGGGTTCTGCGGCGATCGCATTCCCCAGGCGCACTAAAGTTTGTTCCACCGTTGGGACATCAAAGGTCTGGATGGCGAGTAAAAGCTGCTTGCGATCGGGAATGGCTTCAATCAAGTGGGGCGTGTGGCCATAGGTGCCGGGGCTGTCCAGGTGACTGGCAAATTCAGGGGATTTGACGGTTTGGGCGGAACGGGGCCGATGGGCAAACAAGGCACCTTTGAACTGTTCTGACCAAATAATCAAAAAATATTCGCGCCGGAACAGGCTTTCGGGCAGGAGTTGAACGGAGGCGATCGCCGCTGCTGCCCCCAATCGATTGGCATCTCCACTCGTGACCGTGCCATTTGGAGTGTTGTGGCCATCGATCTCGTCCGTTTCGTCCCGTTGCACGCCAAAAAAGTAGGCACCCTTGGCCAATCCCAACGAGGCATACCGCCGCAACCCATCCCACCATGCCTCCGCCCGAGGCAGTTTGGCCCAAACCAGGGCCGAGATTTCTTGTTCAATGAGTAGATTCACCAACGCATCACTCATGGCTTTGAGGGTCGTTGGACTCACCTGAAGTGCCGTTACCGCCGGATTTGTGTTGAGGACTAGTTCATACAGTGAAACGTCGGACGTGGTGGTTGAATTCATGGGTGATGGGGGGAAGGAACAGCATTGTGTCAGCTTGTAAAGATGCAACCCTATATCTTAAGGCTGATTTTAGCATTGCCGTTTGCTTCCACCCCCAAAATTAGGCAAATACTCACAATCTGTTGCGTTGCATCCGTTCCCTCAAGGCGGCGTGGGCTTGTTCGCGATCGTCAAAATGGATTTTCTCAGTCCCAAGAATTTGATAATCTTCGTGGCCTTTGCCCGCAATCAATACACCGTCTCCCGGTTGGGCCGCCAGGATGGCCGCCAGGATGGCTGCGGCGCGATCGCCCTCAACAATGGGCTGTACGGACTCTGGAATCCCCGCCACAATATCTGCCAAAATGCGTTGCGGCTCTTCCGTCCGGGGGTTATCAGAAGTCACGTAAACCACATCTGCCAGCCTTGCCGCAATGCCCCCCATCTGCGGTCGTTTTGTGCGATCGCGATCGCCCCCGCACCCAAACACACAAATCATCTGTCCCGGAATAAACGGACGAGCCGCTTTGAGCAAATTCTCCAAACTATCCGGCGTATGGGCATAATCCACAATCACACTAATATCCTGAGCCGGATCGGCTTGCACCTGCTCCATCCGGCCTGGAACGCCGACAAACCGGGGCAACGCCGCCACCAGTGGCTCTAGCTCCAAGCCCAACTGCAACGCCGCCCCCACCGCCGCCAGCAAATTCGCCAGATTAAACTGCCCTACCAACGGCGACACAAACGGCACCGAACCAACGGGCGTGTGCAACGTGCCCCTCACACTGGCAGAGCCATAGCTCAAATCCCCCGTCCACAGATCGGCGGCAGAATCCTGAGTGCTGTAAGTCCAAACCCGCTCCGGTGGTAGTTGGGCCGCTAACCGCTGACCATAGGGATCGTCAAGATTAATGATGGCTCGCCCTTGCAGGTAATCCCCTGAAAACAGGAGCGCTTTGGCCGCGAAATAATCCTCCATATCGGTGTGATAGTCGAGGTGGTCTTGGGTCAGGTTCGTGAACACGCCCACCTCAAACTGACAACCCAGAACACGCCCCTGGGCCAAAGCATGGGAACTGACTTCCATGACCCCATACTCGCAGCCCGCCGCGACCGCTTCAGCAAACTGGTGTTGCAAGTCGATCGCAAAGGGGGTGGTGTGGGCGGCAATTTGCTGGTAGCCCTGCCAGCGGGTATAGAGCGTGCCCATCAGCATGGTGGGCTTGTGGGCTTCGTTCAGGAAAAATTCGAGCAAATGGGTGGTGGTGGTTTTGCCATTGGTGCCGGTCACTCCGGCCAGTTTGAGGGTTCGGGTGGGTTGACCGTAGAAGGCCGCAGCTAACTGGGCGCAGGCTTGGGCCATATTGCGCGCGGGAATCAGGCAGGGTGCTGGGTCAGAGGCGGCCAGGGCCGGACTGGCTTTGGTATAGGCGGCTTTGGAGACGATCGCGGCAATGGCTCCAGCGGCGATCGCCCCTGACCAAAACTCTCCCCCATCCACACGAGTTCCCGGCATCCCAATAAACACATCCCCCACCTGACAGGCCAGGGAATTGGTCGAAAGTCCTTTCACCGGGCGATCGAGGGCTGGATGGTCAGGAATTTGGGCAATATCGGCGATCGCGGCCAGCAATTCACGTAACGTCATGTCAACATCTCCTCACAAAACCTGTCTCTATTGTGCGGAACCCATGCAATATTTCTGTAACATCCGCTCCAACTGGGCGATCGATGCGCGGGGCGAAGGCCGGGGAATCGGTTGTGGGGCCGCCGCCGCCTCAGCCTGGGCAAACAGCACGGGAATCTCGTATTGGTAAGCCTGGAACCAATCGGCCTGGGTGGTAATGTCCCGAATTTCCAACTCAAACGCAAGACCCTGGATGGCTTCCAACTTTTCTTGTAAACCTTCGCAAAGATGACACCCGGGTTTGCTGTAAAGAATTAAACGCATGGGATAAAGTTACTAATAAACGTTTTAATTTTAGGCTTTATGCATGGGGGCTGTTGGCCGCGTCCTTAGATCAAAAAGGCCAGTTTGGCACCCATCTTATCGCTGACATGAGTTATTTGAATAATCGTTTTGTAAGCACACAGTTTTCGCTATGGTAATAAAACTGACCTGAGCCAACCGCTCTCAACAATGACCCAATCGCTCGACGCTCGTACACAGTCAACGCAACTTGACTTGAAACGGTTGAACCAAAAGTTCGACAAGATCCACCCCAAAGATATCCTGGCTTGGTGCGTGGCTAATTTCCCCACTGGATTAGTCCAAGCGAGTGCCTTTGATGTCGATGATTTGCTCGTGACCGATTTGCTCTACCGGGAAATTAAACCCAAGCCGCCAGTCCCGGTGTTGTTCGTGGATACGCTACATCATTTCCCAGAAACCCTTGACTGTGTAGTTCATGCCAAGTTGCATTACCAGCTCAAGCTCAAAATTTTTCGGGTGCAGGGCTTGAAACGACGGGACGAATTTACCACTCAGTACGGTGAGCAACTCTGGCAAACGGCTCCCGAACAATATATACAGTTAACGCAGGTGGAACCGTTCCAGCGGGGGCTGGATGAGTTGGGCGCGATCGCCTGGATCAGTGGCGATCGCCGCGATCAAGCGCCCGAACAGGCAGATTTACCCATTTTTGAGTTAGACCCGGCGGGCCGTTTGCGGATTAACCCCCTGGCTAACTGGACTCGGCGAGAAACCTGGGCCTATGTCTTTGAGCATGACGTAATTTACAATCCCCTCCATGACCAGGGTTACACCAGCATTGGGGATGAACCCCTGACCCGGCCAGACCAAGAGCACCAAAGCGAATACGGGGGAGAACTCCCAGAACCGCACTACCAACCGGAAAGCTCTCACTGGTAGCTGCTGGCGGTGCAGGCAATGGGGCGAGGGCTGCCAACGGCTGAGGCGATCGCCTCACTCTGCACTAATTCTGAGCATTCATGCCGCCTGGGCGGGCAGATTATCCATTTCTGGCAAAGGCTATGGCAAAAACAGTTTTGATCACAGGGGCCTCGTCGGGGATTGGCTATGAGACGGCGAAGGTGTTTCAGCAGCAGGGCTGGAATGTGGTGGCCACGCTGCGATCGCCAGACAAGGCGGGGGAACTGGCGCAGTTGCCCAATGTCCTGTGTTTGCCGCTGGATGTGACGGATGAGGCCACGATTCAGGCGGCGATCGCGGCGGCGCTGCAACGGTTTTCGACCCTTGATGTGGTGATCAACAATGCGGGCTATGGCCTGATTGGCCCCTTTGAAGCGTGTACGCCAGCGCAAATTGAGCGGCAGTTCGCCACCAATGTGTTTGGCTTGATGGCGGTGACGCGGGCAGTTTTGCCCCAGATGCGATCGCAACAATCCGGTTTAATTATTAATGTGGCCTCCATTGGGGGACGGTTGGCGTTTCCGCTGTATAGCCTGTACCACAGCACAAAATGGGCGGTGGAAGGCTTTTCAGATTCACTGCGCTATGAGTTAGAACCGTTCAACATTCAGGTCAAGCTGATTGAGCCGGGGCCAATCAAAACCGATTTCTACACGCGATCGCCCGACTTGGCCCAACAACCAGGGCTAACCGCTTACGATGGGTTTGTCGCGCAGGTCTTACCCAAGCTAACCACTGCCGGAGAGACCGGATCGCCCCCCACGGTCACAGCCCAGATCATTTACCGGGCGGCAACTGATGGCCGAAACCAACTGCGCTATCCGGCGGGGGGCAATGCAGGGCTGTTGCTCTTGCTGCGGAAACTGTTACCTGATAGCCTGTTTAGTCAAATTGTCCGTGCGGCAACCCTGTCCTAGTCGCTTCCCCCTGGCGCACCTGTATGATCGATTTTTTCGCTAAATACGGCATCCTGCTGGTTTCGATGGTGTTTGGAGCCATCTTGGGCCTATCGCTCTATCTGCCCCTCATGGCCGGACAATTGTCTTTGGCCAGTCCTGGGTTTTATGCGTTGGGTGGGTACATTGCGGCCATCCTCTCCACTAAAGTGTTTCCCCCCGCACCGGGCACCCTGTTTCCCATCCCCTTATTGCTGCTAGAAATGGCGATCGCGGGCCTCGTTTCCGGGGGGTTGGCCATCCTGGTCGGCTTTCCAGCGTTGCGCCGCTTGCAAGGAATTTACCTCGCGATCGCCACTATTGCCTTCGTTGAAATCTTGCGGATCGTCTGCCTCAACTTGGAGATCACCGGGGGGGCCGTCGGTATTTTTGGCATTCCCCAACCCTTCGCCCAACCCCTCGCTTATTTGTGGATTGCGTTGCCCCTGTTGCTGCTGAGTATGGCGTTTCTGTATCGCCTGGAGCGGATTCGCACGGGACGGGCCTTTGTCGCCATTCGGGAAGACGAACTGGCGGCTGATGCAATGGGAGTCAATCCGACTTACTTTAAAGTGCTGGCCTTTACCCTGGGGGCGGTGCTGGCTGGCCTGGTGGGGGCCGTCAGTGCCCATTTTCTCAATACCTGGAATACGCGCCAGGGCACCTTTGATAGCAGCATTATCCTGTTGACCTTTGTGCTGATTGGCGGTTCGCGCACGTTTTTGGGGCCAGTGGTCGGTGGGATGATTTTCACCGCCTTACCCGAAGTGTTGCGGGCGGCGGCAGATATCCCCGGTTTACCGCTCTGGTTGGCCCAGTTTTTGCGGGATAGTCGGCTGATTATTTTTGGCTTGTTGATTGGGGTTGGCACCATCTTTTTCCCAAAAGGGTTGGTGACACCGGACTGGTGGCAAGGGCGACGGGCCAAAGCGGGGGCGATCGCCAAACCAACCGATCCCACGGAATAGCTGATAGCAACAAAATTCTCGGCTAAACACTAAGCTTCTGTAACTAAAACTGCTAAAAACCGTAATGTTTGTGGGCATCCCGGAGGAGGGTCGCTAAAATAATCAGCACTTATGCCGCCGCTGATGGAGATCCATGACCAACTCGCCCACTCTGACCCCGATCGCCGCAGGTCTGCAACACCAACGGGCCGGACGCTTTGCCGAAGCTGAACAGGTTTACAAGCTCCTTTTACAAGAACAACCAGATTCGGTAGATGCGCTGAATTTGCTGGGGGCACTGGTCTACGAAGACAGCCGCTACGAGGAAGCCCAGGATTATTTTGAACGGGTGCTGAACTTGAAGCCGGGGGCCGAATCCCACAACAGCATGGGCATTGTGCTGAAGGCGCGGGGGCACTATCAAGAAGCGGTAGACCACTATCGGCAGGCGTTAACGCTGAAACCAGAGCAACCCGAAGTGTTGAGCAATCTGGGGAATGCGTTGAAGGAAATTGGGGAACTGGAGGAGGCGATCGCGGTTTATGAGCAAGCTCTGGCGCTGCGGCCCAATTATGCCGAGGCGCACAATAATTTAGGCATTATTTACAAAGAGCGAGGGGATTTAGACAAAGCGAGTCGGTGCTATCGGGAAGCCCTGAGCTTGAAGCCGAATTACGCCGAGGCCCACCATAACTTGGGGATTGTGCTGGGCATTCAAGGAAAGGCTGAGGAGGCGGTGCGCTACTTCCAGCAGGCGATCGCCCTGAAGCCCAATTATGCTGATGCCTATCTCAACCTGGGTTCGACCTTGCAGCAGCAGGGCAAACTAGAGGAGGCGATCGCCCAGTACCAACGGTTGCTGGCACTGAAGCCGAACCATGCCGACGGGGCCAATAGTTTGGCGTTGGCCTTGCAGCAACAGGGCGACATTGACGGGGCGATCGCAGCGTTTAAGCGGGCGCTGGAATTGCGGCCCAATTTTCCGGGAGTGTGCAATAACCTGGGGAATTTACTGCTGGAAACGGAGCAAACCGAGGCGGCGATCGCCCACTACGAACGGGCGATTGAACTGCGGCCCAACTATCCCGAAGCGTTGAATAATTTGGGCAATGCGTTGCAAAAGCAAGGGCAAATCCCGCAGGCGATCGCCAACTATCGCAAGGCGTTGGAACTAAAACCCAATTTTGTGGAAGCCCTCAGCAATTTGGGGGCGGTGCTCAAAGATCAGCACAAACTGCCGGAAGCGGTGTCCTGTCTGGAACAGGCGGTTTCTCTGAATGATGGGTTTGCGGAAATTCACAATAATTTGGGGAACGCTTACCAGGAACAAAAACGCCACGAAGACGCGATCGCCTGCTATCTCCGGGCGGTGGAGTTGAAACCGGACATGGCCGAAGTCCGCAGCAACCTGGGCAATATGCTGCAATACATGGGGGACTTTGAGGGCGCATTTGAGCAGTTCCACAAGGCGATCGAAGTGCAGCCCGACTTTGCCGGAGTGTATAACAACCTGGGTATTACCTACCGCAATTCGGGCCAGGTGCAGGAAGCCTTCGCCGCCTACGACCGGGCGATCGAACTCAAGCCCGATTTTGTGGAAGCCCACTGGAACAAAGCCCTGAACTACCTCCTCATGGGCGACTTTGCCCAGGGCTTTGCTGGCTATGAATGGCGGTTTAAGTGGACGCGCTTTATTGAACAAAACCCCGCCCGCACCTATGCCCAACCCCGCTGGCAAGGGGAATCCTTGGCGGGCAAAACCATCCTGCTCTATTCCGAACAGGGCATGGGCGACACCATTCAGTTCATCCGCTACATTCCGCTGGTAGCCGCTCAGGGCGGGCGGATCGTGCTGGAGTGTCACCCACCGCTGAAGCAGTTGTTCCAAAATTATCCCGGCCTTGATCGGTTTGTGTCCTATGGGGAACCGCTGCCGGAGTTTGATGTGCACGCGCCGTTGATGAGTCTGGCCTATATTTTCCGTTCGACCCAGGAGACAATCCCCCGGACGGTGCCCTATCTCTCAGCCCCAACCACGCCTCAACTGCCCCCACCTCACCAGCCAACCGATCTCAAAGTGGGACTGGTGTGGAACGGGAATCCCGAAAATCCCTACAATCGCCATCGGGCGGTGCCCCTGAAGGATCTATTGTTTTTGGCAGAGTTGCCAGGAATTACCGTTTACAGTTTGCAGAAAGAGCCAACACCGGAGGATCTGGAACGGTTGCAAGCCCAGCCCCAGATTGTGGATTTGCGATCGCAGCTTAATGACTTTACCGATACGGCGGCCTTGATCAATCAACTGGATTTAGTGATCAGCATTGATACGGCGGTGACTCACTTAGCGGGAGCCTTGGGCAAACCCGTTTGGCTGTTGTTGCCCTATGCCCCCGATTGGCGCTGGATGCTGGAGCGACCCGATAGTCCCTGGTATCCGACCATGCGGCTGTTTCGCCAAACGGTTTATGGGGAGTGGGATGGCGTATTACATGCGGTGCAAACGGCGATCGCAGAGCAACTGATGGCGATGGGTGTAGCTTCAGCCACAATCACGGCTCGACCAACTCGTTTACCCAAACCGAAACCCAAAAAGAAATCGAAACAGCCTCAGCGAGTAGTTGCCCCTGTCGTACCAAAATCATCGAATCTAGTGGGTTCAGGATTCAACTCAGAAGCACCGCGATCGCCTGCCACCACGACTGGAAAAGAATCTACGTCCGCACCTTCAGCCAAAGCCTTGCCGGAAGGGTTGAAGGCTGCCATTCGGCATCACCAAGCAGGGCGCGTAGAAGCCGCGTGGCAAACCTGTGAGACTTTTTTGCAGCAAGAGCCAGAATCCGCTGAGGGCTGGCATTTGCTGGGTCTAATGGCCCATCATCAGCGCAAGTTAGACGAGGCGATCGCCCATTACCGCAAATCCCTCGTTTTTGATCCAGAGCATTGCGACAGTTACAACAATTTAGCCGTTGCGTTGCATGAACAGGGTAAGCGATCGGAAGCCATTCCCTATTACCAAAAAGTGTTGGCCTTAAAACCGGACTATTCCGATGCCCACAACAATTATGCGAATGCGCTGCGAGAACAGGGAGATTTGGACGGCGCGATCGCCCACTATCAACAAGCGATTGAACTGCGCCCGGATTATGCCGATGCCTACAATAACTTAGGCTTGGCGTACTATGCTCAAAACGATTTTGCTCAGGCGGCAGAAGCCTATCGACAGGCGATCGCGAAACGGCCCAACTATCCCCAAGCTTTGAACCATTTGGGCAATGCATTGAAGGAACTGGGCAATTTTGCAGAGGCGGCGACTTACTACCAACAGGCGATCGCCCTGAAACCCGACTATGCCAAGGCGTTCAACAACTGGGGCAACATCTTTCGGGATGAAGGGGATTTGCAAACGGCGTTGCAATATTACGAGCAAGCCACCAGTCTGGACGAGAACTTTGTGGAAGCCCACTGGAACAAGGCGCTCACCCTGTTGTTGGGGGGCGACCTGAAACGGGGGTTTGCAGAATACGAATGGCGACGGCACGTAAATTTGCCGACCTTTAAATCCCTGCGCGACTTTCCGGGGCCACGGTGGGATGGGGGGGCACTCAACGGGCAGGTGATTTACCTCCACGCGGAACAGGGCATGGGGGATGTGATTCAGTTTGTGCGCTATGTGCCGCTGGTGGTAGGACAGGGGGGGCGAGTCGTGCTGGAATGCCATCATCCTCTACAAAACCTGCTGAGTACGATTCCGGGGGTAGAGCAATTGGTGCCCTATGGGAGTCCGCCGCCGGAGTATCAGGTGCAGTTTCCGTTGTTGAGTTTGCCCGCACTGTTTGAGACGAGTAGTGAGACGGTGCCAGCAGCGGTGCCCTATCTTTGGCCTCCGGCTTCGGCGGTGGTGTTGCCCCCGGCGCGATCGCCCCAAGCCTGCAAGGTGGGTGTGGTGTGGTCGGGGAATCCAGAGAATCCCTACAATCGCACGCGGGCAGTACCATTAGAACTGCTGTGTACATTAACAGAAATCCCAGAGATTGAATTCTATAGTCTGCAAAAAGATCTCACGCCATCAGATCAGGACTTACTGAAGACTCATTCAGAGATTCATAATCTCCAGGGATTAATGACTGATTTTGTGGATACTGCCGCCTTAATCCAGCAATTGGATTTGATTATTAGTGTGGATACGGCGGTGACTCATCTGGCGGGGGCCTTGGGTAAACCCGTGTGGTTGCTGTTGCCCTATGCCCCCGATTGGCGCTGGATGCTCCATCGTGCTGATAGTCCCTGGTATCCCACGATGCAGATTTTCCGCCAGCCCACCTACGGAGATTGGGAGACGGTGTTGACCGCAGTGCGCGATCGCCTTGCCGACTCGCCCCAAGCGGCCCTGGCGTTGCCCAGTCCGGCCCCCTTGCCGCCGACTCCCTTTGCCATCATTCCGCCGCCCCTGCCCCAACCCGAAGCACCGCCCCTGGATCAGCTCTTGACCGTGGCCCTGGCAGACTACCAAAGCGGACGACTCCCAGAGGCGGAACGGCTCTATCGGCAGGCATTGCAAACCCACCCTAACCATCCCGATGCCCTGCATGTTTTGGCGGTGATTTTGGCCCAAACCCAGCGGAGTGGGGAGGCGGTGCCCCTGTTGCGACAGTTAACGACCCAGCAACCAGAATTTGGTGATGGCTGGCGGAATTTGGGCGGTGTGTTGCAGGAAACGGGGGATGTGGCCGGGGCTGTGGTGGCCTATGAACGGGCGATCGCCCTCAATCCCCAGGATGCGGATGCTCACCAGAATTTGAGTTTGGCGTTGTTGGCGCTGGATCGGCCCCAAGAGGCAGTCTTCCACGCGGAACAGGTGCTGGCCTTGCGACCGGATTTTGCTGATGGATACTATAACCTGGGCTATGGGTTGCGACGGGCAGGGCAATTGGCAGCGGCGATCGCCCAATATCGACGAGCCATTGCCCTCAAACCAGACTTTGCGATCGCCCACAAAAACCTGGGTCATGCCCTGTTGCTGCTGGGGGAACTGGCGGAAGGGTTCCAGGAAATTGAATGGCGCTGGCAACAACCGGGTTGGGCACCGCGTCCCTTCCCCCAACCAGAATGGGATGGTTCAGATTTGCACGGCCAAACCATTCTGCTGTATGCGGAACAGGGCTTGGGCGATACGATGCAGTTCATCCGCTATGCGCCGTTGGTCAAAGCCAGGGGGGCAACGGTAATTGTGGAATGTCAGGCCGCGTTGTTGACCCTGTTTGCCCAGGTCGAGGGGGTAGATCGGTGGGTGGCGCAGGATACACCTTTGCCGGAGTTTGATACCCACGCGCCGCTCATGAGTTTGCCCCGCTTGCTGGGAACAACCCTGGAAACGGTGCCTGCCCCAATAGAGTTGCGGTTACCTCTGGCGGCACGATCGCCCCTGGTGCCCAATCCTCAGACGCTGAATGTAGGCATTGTCTGGGCTGGCAATCCGACCCACCGCAACGATCGCTGGCGATCGTGTCCCCTGGAGCAGTTCCAGCCGTTGTTTGAGCTGCCGGGCATCACCTTCTACAGTTTGCAAAAAGGCGACGCGGCCCAAGTGCTCCGGTCGCAGCCTGACCTGCCTGTGGTCGATCTGAGCGATCGCCTGACGGATTTTGTCGAGACCGCCGCTGCGATCGCCCAACTGGATCTCGTGATTACCGTGGATACCGCCGTCGCGCACCTGGCCGGAACCCTGGGTAAACCCGTTTGGGTCTTGCTGGCTTTTGCCCCCGATTGGCGCTGGATTGTGAATCGCGACGATTCCCCCTGGTATCCTTCGCTGCGCCTGTTCCGGCAAACTCAGCCCAGCGATTGGGAGAGTGTCTTTGCTCAGGTGATTCCGGTGTTGCGAGATCGCGCAGCACAAGTCCGGCCACCCGCCCCCACTCCCGGCTCAGCAACTCCGGCGCTGGCTCCTGTTGGGCTGACCTGGCCCCTCAATGGCTCGACTCCGGCAGGGATTTTGGGGAGCTATCTGGCAATGCATGGAGTAGAGGGCGATCGCGCCGCTCTGACCTACACCGCCCACGGTGAATTGTCCCCGTTCCACGAAGCCTGGTTGCGGCAATGTCCTGGCGATCGCGCCCAGGCTCAAGTTCAGGTGGAACTCTTGGGCGATCGCCTCTTGCCCTTGCATCCATCCCCCGATGCCACGCGCCCAAAACTGGGGATTGTCATCCTTGAAGACACAACGCTAAATGCCGCCGCGATCGCTCGTGCCCGCACCTACCAAACCCTGATCACGGGGTGCCAATGGACAACGGATTTATTGCAGCACCACGGGCTCAATCCGGTGCAATTACCTCTGCAAGGCGTAGATCTTAGCCTGTTTCAACCCGGTACAGCGGTGCATCCCTGGGGCGATCGCTTCCTGATTTTTTCCAGCGGTACGCCGAGTTATGCCCAAGGCCACGATCTGGTGCTGGCCGCCTATGCCGCCTTCCGTTCCCGCCATCCCGATGCGCTGCTCGTCACCAGTTGGACTGAAGCACCTGCTGCGATCGCCACCCTGGCCCATTCTTCCCATTGCACCGCTCCGTCCCACCCCGATCTGGCCCATTGGCTGGCGGTCAATGCCTTGGATGAAGCCGCTGTGATCAACCTGGGGCCAGTGCCCTATGCCTTACTGGGGCAGGTTTTGCGGGGTGCGGCTGTAGCCGTGTTTGCCCAGCGATGTGAACCGGGAATCAACCCAACCTTGCTAGCAAGTTTTGCCTGTGGGGTGCCCACCATTTTGTCGAATAATACCGGACATCAACCCTTTGTGCAGCAGAATTTGGGCTTTCCTTTGCAATTCCAGCGGCCAGTTACCCCCAACTCGGAGATGGGCACGAGTGGTTGGGGCGAAACGGATGTAGAAGAATTGGTCGAACTACTGGAGCATATCTACACCCAACGCCAAACAGCTTGCCAACGGGGCAAAGCAGCGATCGACGAGATGGAATCCTGGCAATGGCAAACTCAACTCGCGCAGTGGCGATCGCGCCTATCTGCCGGGAACCCATAACCGCCAGCGCCATCCCACCTTCTGACCAGTGAAAAAAAGCCCCGTTGCTCAGAGCTAAAAAAACTCCAAACCACTGGGGCAACCTGTCAAAGGGGTAACTTGTCGCAACGGCCACGTTGGGTCGGGCCATACTGCTGGTCAAACCTTTTGGGTTCAACCGTTTAAGCGGACTTTTTGCGGTTGCGTTTTTTCAACAACAGCCCTAACCCAAACACCGTAGCCCCAGCGATAGTCGTTGGTTCGGGCACAGCCTCAACCTTCGCCCCCGTAATTCCAATGGTCAGGTCGGGGGCATTGCTGGAGCCGCTTAATTTGAGGAAAGACTTGAAGGGATCAAAAACGCCATCAACGGGGCCGTAGGTCGGCAACACATTGGGCGTGCCCACTTTGCCCACAAAATTCAAAAACAAGCTGCCTTTGGTGGGATTATTTTTGGAATCGTTGAAAACGTCGCCATCACCCAGATCGATAAACAGGTCATCCTGGTAAAACTCCGCGACAGTGTGAGCATTGGGCTTGAAGGTCGCTTTGAAATTTGGGAAGCAATCGTTGACAATTGTGATGAAATAGTCGGTGATTCTGAAGAGTCCTTCTTCGTGGCTGTAGGGCAGCAGATCGGTATCGTCAACGACCATGTAGCCTTCGTAGCGGGCGTTTTGATATTCGGGGTAATAGTGGGAATGGGCATCCCCTGTGGTGCCGGATAACGTGAACGTGACGGCAATAGCCGCAAAGGCTTGGCCGCAAACAAGGGCCGTTGCGCCCAACGTGGCCAAAGATAGTGTCCGAACTAAAGCTGTCATTGATTTCTCCCAGATGTAAATTGGCAGTCAGCACCCGTCCACTTGTGCGCCAGCTTGGGAACAGCCCACGGCACGTTTAAGTAGACTCGAAGGCTGGTTAATCAGGGAATTTACGTAGGCTACAACCCATTGCGGGTCTCAACCAGAAGCCGCGATCGCCCCTGGCTAAATCGTGATATCTCCGGCTGAAAGTGCTTGGAAGCCCTACGGTAAAGCGGTTTAATATTTTTCCCTGCTCTATAGAGTATTGGGTTTAAACCTGATCTGCCAGTGTTTACACGGAGCCTTTAAAAAGAAATCACAATCTTTTTAGGGGTATGACACTGCCAAAAGCGGCACATCCCCCTAATCGTCGTCACTCTGGAATTTCGCTCAACATCAAATAAGTTAAAGCTAGGATAAAGCGTTGCGCCAAGGGGCGATCGCCCGGTTCAAGGTTGGTGATCGGGCGGGCAGGGGGGGAGGTGCGACGAATAATCGGCGATCGCGGTAGGATGAGTCGCCATCAAAAAGATTTCGCCGTGGGGGCCAACTGCCCAGGTTTGCGCTTCGACTAGAGACGCGGTTGGGGCAGGCATTGGCGCGATCGGGGCGGGGGCTTGGCCCAGAGTTGGGTTGACAGGTTCAGTCAGCGGGGTCAACGCATAGCCCACCGCCGAAAACATACTGGCATCTGGCCCATCAGGCAAACCGCCCCGCCCCTTGATCACAAATTCGTTTTGTTTCCTGGCTGTAACGCCCGATCGCGGCGCACAGGCTTGAATCACTTGGTTGGATGGGTCGGTTGGCGCGTAGGGCAGGGGGGAAAGGGTTTTGCTGGGATCAACATCCGGCGTGTTTAGCTCCACGGTGCCGCTCAGGCCAAAGCTAGAACTGGCGGTGATGTCACTATTGGGGGTGAGTTGCGGTTGAAAACTGAGGCCCAAAATGCCCTGAGCATTGATTTGGACGCGCCCCCCCTGGCCCGTGAAGGCATTGGCACTAATGTCGCTGTTTTCGGAGCGCACCCCGATGACAAACCCATTGGGAATATTCACCACAATGTTGCCGCCGTCGCCGCCAGCCTGGGCGGTGCCTGCATTGGTCGAAATTCTGCTGCCACGCCGCAGGAGCAACAAATCGCCGAGTTGTAGGGTGATGTTGCCGCCCTGAGTGCTGGCGGTATCCGCAGAAATCACGCCCTGATTATCCAGGGTTAATCGGTTGGCCTGAATCAGCACATCGCCGCCCCGCCCGCTCCCCTGGCTATCCACAGAGATCCGGGCGCGATCGCGAATCGTCACCTGTTCCGGGTCAACGAAAATCCGCCCACTGTTGCCGCTGGAACCCGGAGTCGTACTGGCAAACAGCCCGGTGGTGTCCCCTGCCAAGATAAACGATTCCGTCACAAAGAAATCGAGATTGCCCGCATTCCCAGAACTCGTTGTTTTGCTTCTGACCTGTGCCCCCCCGCTGGCCTCGAAGCGATCGGCCCACACCTGCACGCTGCCGCCCCGCCCGCTGCCATCCGTATCCACCGCAATCCGTGCCCGGTCTTGTAGCGTGGCCTGCCGAGTCACCAGCGCCACATTGCCCCCTGCGCCCTGTGCCCCGGCGAGGGTATTGGCAAACAAGCCAGTGTTAGCGCCACTCAAAAAGGCGCGATCGCCCACCCAAAGGTTCAGGTTTCCCGCCGCACTGGGGCCAGCCGTGTTGCTACTGATCTGCCCGCCGTTGGTCATCACCAAAGTTTGGGCGTTGACCTCCACATCTCCCCCCGCGCCCAGGCCGTTGCTATCCACCGCAATCCGTGCGCCATCCTGCACGATTAAAGATTGGGTCGTCAGGCTGACCCGGCCGCCATTGCCACTGGAGCCAGCGGTTGAGTTGGCAAAAACCCCCGTGTTGGCCCCCGCCAGGAGAATTGCATCTGGCACAACAAAGGTCAAGTTGCCCGCCGCCCCCGCCGCATTGGTTTGAGTCCGCACTTGAGCACCGTTCGTAATTTGCAAGTTGGGCGTGAAGACCGAAATTTCGCCACCGCGCCCGCCCCCCAAAAAGGTTTCGGCCCGAATGCCGCTGTTGATACCGGAGGCGCTGATCCCGTCTAGTACCACGGATTCTGACCCTTGCAGGATGACGTTACCAGCGCGGCCCTTGATTGGATCGGGATTGCGGCTGTTGGTGTTGGACACAATGACCCCGCCATTGGTCAGGCGCACCGTCCGCGCATTAATGGCAATGTCGCCGCCAGCGGCATTACTACCGGACAAGACCGTATTGCTGATGGCGCTAGGATCGTTGGCATCCAGGTCAGACACTCCATCGACGGCGACAACATCGGCTTGAATCCGAATATTTCCGGCATTTTCTGGCCCTCTGGTGGTGGCACGGATCTGGCCCCCGTTGGTCAGGGTCAAGCGGGCGGTGGTGATGGTGGTGTCGCCGCTTTTCCCGGTGGCAATGGGCCGATTGTCTTGACCGATGGAGGTTTGCACTTTGCTGGAGGTATCCAGGGTAATGGCTTCAGTGACGTTGAGGTTGAGGTTGCTGGCATTGCCTGCGCCCAAGGTGGTGGAAAAGATCTCAGAGGCGTTGCGGGCGGTGAGCGATCGCGCGGCAATATTGACTGTCCCGGCGTTTCCGGTGGCTCCTGGCGTGTTAACGATACTGCCCAAAAAACTTCTGTTGGATAGCGTCAGGGTATCGGTATTGATGGCCAGGGCATCAGCGTTGCCTCGCCCCAAAGTGGCCGTGAGCAATTGCCCCCCGTTTTGCAGAGTCAGATTGGGCGCTCCGATGGTGACACGGCCCCCGTTGCCCGCCGCATTATTTGAGACGAAGGAACTAATCTCGCTGCCATCAATAATCAAGGCTTCCGTGGCTTGCACGGTGATATTGCCAGCGGTGGCGTTGCTGGTGGCTCCGTTGGTGAGGGTGCTGATGGTGCCCGCTCGGCTTAAGCGAATGGTGCGGCCAGTCACGGTTACGGCTTCTCCCTGACTCCCGGCGAGGGGTGAAACGCTGACACTGGCGATCGCGAAAAGATTGCGATTGCCATTTCCGTTGATGTTGAGGGTGTTGCCGCTTTTGAGGGTGATGCCGCCGCCAATTTGGCCCGTTGTGGCGATCGCTGGCCCAAAGGTTTGGGTCGCGGTGGCTGGGGTGTTGATGGTGAGGTCGTTGACCGCCAAGAGGGTCACGCCGCCACCTTTGCCATTCGCTGCGATGGTGTTAATCCGCCCGTTGACCGTGAGGCGATCGCGGCTATCAATGACGACTTGGCCACCGCCCGCCGCCTGGGAACTGGTAATGGCATTGACGGTAATGCTGCCCGGTAACGCCAGGTTGGGCTGATATTGGTTAGAGAGATAGACCGTTGCTTGGCCCGCTGCGGGTTGCACATTGATGGTGTTGACGGTGATGTTGGCGCTGGTGGGGGTGGCGGTAAGGACGGGGGCCGGAGCGGGGAAGGGGCCAGTGGTGCCGGGGGTACCGATGGCGATCGGGCTAACGCCAGCGCGAATATCCAGGGTTGGCCGCGCGGCTCCGTTAATAGCTAGGGGGGTGCCATCGGATAAGGAGACGGTTTCAACAATGCCGTTCACAGCATCCGGCGCGTTGATGGTGATCGCGTTGGCGGTCACGGCCCCCCCCGCAAAGATATGCAGCGAAGCCCCGGTATAGTTACCAAAACTCACGTTGCCGTTCGCCCGAATGACCGGGTCATAGGGGCTGCTCCATGACCCCAAGGTGCCGTCGAGTTGCTCGATTTGAACGTTGCCGCCAGCCGTGTAGTGGGCATCCCCCGCGATCGCCCCGTTTGATCGCAGTGTAATATCCTGCCCAGCCAATAACCCGCTATTGGGATGATTTAAGGCAAAAATATCGACTCCCTGATTTCCCTGCACTAACAGATTTTGCCCCGCGCTGGCGATCATTGGCGTGGCCGCACTATCCCGCAGGGTAACGGTATCCTGGGCCTGGAGGGTCAAGGTTCCCCCCGCTTGCAAAGTGCCACCCTGAACCAAAAGGCGATCGCCAATTAAGGTCAAATCCTGGGGCGCACTCAGCACGCCGGAGTGGGCGATCGTGGCTCCGGGTTGACTAGTCCCCACCTGCAACCCCAGCGGCACATTCACCGTTAACAAAGGGGGAGCCTGGGGGTTAGTCGCGCTAAACTCGCTACCATCAGCAAACTTAAAATGAGTTGCGGTCGTGGCTAAAAACGAACCCCCCACCGCCAGCCGTGCATTTGGCCCAAAGATAATTCCATTTGGATTTAGGAAAAAAAGATTTGCCGTCCCATTCGTGCGGATGAGGCCATCAATATTAGACGCGCCCCCCCCCGTAACACGAGTGAGGATCGAGCGGATATTGGAGCCATTATTAAACCAGGCTGTGCCACCCGTCGGTACCGAAAACTCGCGGAAACTGTGAAACACATGGTTGCCTCGCAGGGTGCCGCCCTCAATGACGCAGGTGGTGCAACCTGGGGTCACGCTAGAATTGACTGGCAAAGTGGCATCGGGGACAATTTGAGCGTTGGCAACACCACAAAATAGGACGATTCCACTGCTGGGAATGCCTAGAAACGCAGTCAGTAACTTCATAGTGACGAGGCAATTAAAGATAACTATCAATTTATGCCGTTCGCCAAAAGAAATTCAGATGAACTCAATATCTTTTTAGAATCTTCACCAAATAAATTAACGTTTGTTAACACTTCATCGCGGCATTGACTAACGACTCCGTTTAATTTGGCACCCAACTTTCACCAGTGTTTCTAGGGCGTAACTCAGTTTGGAGGAGTTTTAGCCAACCCAAAGCAATCAACAAAACGTCATAATACTGTCTCAAAAGATTGGTATTTTTTGCCTTTCTTCAAGTTGGATAAAGACAAAAAATGCAATTAATTTAGATACGATTTGATATTTTTTTCACAAAAATTTTCTGCTGACAAGTCCCGAATTGAACGGCAATCTATCAACTTAACTTTGAATAAATCCCATTTCATCCCACGGTAGTAGCGATCGCAAAACTATCCACTATACAGGGATTTCAGTACCTCCGCCCAACTCGCCCTCATACAACTAATCGGCTATATAATGAAATCAGATTTGGTCGGGCAAAGGATTTGAGCGCGAGGGATGGCAATGCCAAGGAACCGTGGGGACAGTAAATCTATAGTGTCTGAAACACAACTTAATTCTGGGCGATCGCCCATTGCAAACACTCCAGCCCACCAAACTCAGCTCTCACCAGCGGCGTTGGGATTAATCGCTGATTTTTTCAAAGTTTTGTCTGAAGTCAGTCGCTTACAAATTGTGTGCGCGTTGAAGGCTGGCCCCTGTAACGTTACCGAAATTATTGAAGCCACAGGGTTGGGCCAAGCAAATGTTTCTAAACACTTGAAGTTGTTGACCCAAGCTGGCATTGTCGCGCGGCAACAGCAGGGCGTTTGCGTGTATTACGCGATCGCGAATCCGTTTTTGTTTGATCTCTGTGAACAGGTCTGTGCGGCTTTGTCGATTCAAGTAGAGCAGCAACAACAACACTTGCAAGCATTGTCTGCGATGCGGGAGGCTCCCTAAGAGATGGCGAAGTTTGAACCAACAATGAGCGATCGCCCCAGTCCAGATTTATCCGCTGCCGCCTGGGAACAGCGGTATCAAAACGGCCAGACGGGTTGGGATTTGGGTGCGCCTGCGCCACCATTGGTGCAACTTTTGGCTGGGGCACAGGCTCCTCGGCCCGGTCGGATGGCGGTTTTGGGGGCCGGCCGGGGACATGATGCCTTGTTGTTTGCGGCCCACAGGTTTGATGTAGTTGGGTTTGATCTGGCTCCGTCGGCGATCGCGGCAGCACAACAAGCCGCCCAAAGCCAGCAGTTGCCAGCACAGTTTTTGCAACGGGATATTTTTACCTTAGGGACAGAGTTTGCGGCGCAGTTTGATTATGTGCTGGAGCATACCTGTTTTTGTGCCATCGATCCGGAATTACGTCCAGCCTATGTGCAATTGATCAAGACGCTGTTGCGATCGCGGGGGGAACTCCTTGCGCTCTTTTGGGCACACCAAAAATCCGGCGGGCCACCCTTTGGAACGACTGTAGCTGCGCTGCGGCAATTGTTTGAACCGAACTTTGTACAGGTATTATTTGAACCCGCTACCAACTCCATACCAAGTCGCCGGGGGGAAGAATATCTAGTGCGCTATCAAGTCAGGGAAGAGTAAAGCACGAGTATAAAAACTGTGATTGCATGAATAAACGAAAACACTTTTTAATTGATTTCGTTCTGTGTTATTGAGCTTTTATCCTCAGTTTATTTTGTCTCCGCTGACACGATGGGCAGATGTAAATGAGAGGGCATATTGCCACCAGACACCACTGTAATCGTAATGATTTGTTGGTGGATTAACTGCGCTTGCTTGGGGGATTCTCCGGTACCTGGATTGACTGGATAGGCCGGGAAACAAGTCGCACTGAGACTCAGCCGCAACGCAGATCCGATCGCAATACGAGCACAAATAGACTGTAAGGGTAACTTGATAGGATGGGTTGCTAAATCAGCGATCGCACTCGATTTAATAGTCGTGTAGCCTTGCGTAAGATTATAGGTTGCACCATTCGGAGTCACTTCAGAGAGAACAGCCGAGACATCAAAACTAACGGCATCAGCACTGCAATATAGATACAGCGTCACATCACCAGCTAAATGCAAATCGTCGGTTAAGGGAGCAGAGGTATAGGTCAGGACATCGGTGCGATCGTCGATGGCGCTGCGCTCTTGGGGGCCGGAGGGAATCGCCGCATGACCGCCGTGGGCGGGGACAGGTCGCCAGGGATCGTGGACTAAAACATCTGGGATCGGTGCAGCAGAAGGGAGTTCCCCAGTTAAGCGGCCATGCTCTGCAAAGTTTGCGAGACCATCGCTCATCAAATAGACCGGAGTTGGGGGAGTATCGGCCCAGCGATCGCGTTGAATCCATTGGTTTGTGCCCAGTTCAAATAATTGCACCGGGGGCTTGGTCAACAAGTCGGATGGATGGCCTTTCAGATAATGATCGAACCATTGCAGTTGTAGGCGATCGCAAGGACTAACGGCCTGTGGCCCCAAGTCTTTTGCCCCCACTTTGCGCCCCCAGGGTAAATGGCTCCAAGGGCCAACAATCAAGTGTTGCCGATGTTGACTTTTGGCAGTCATTGCCTGGTATAAATTGAGTGTACCGCGCAAAAAAGTATCATACCAGCCACCAATATGCAGCATGGGTAGATCGATTGTGTCAATCAAAGATTTAGGCGATCGCTGTTCCCAATATTGACCAGGTTCAGAATTGGCCAGCCAGGTATGATAAAACGAGTCTGGTGCAAGTGTATTCAAAATGCCAGAACGAGTCGGCACTGAATCGCCAAAGATGAGATTTTTACCAGCCATTGACAACGTTTGGTGGGCAATACTATCATTTTGGCGGCGGGCAGTTTCGGCAGCAAGCTGAATGGCCCAACCCAGATTGGCCTGGAGGCAAAAGGCTCCGTTTTCGTAGGCCCAGTCGGCATACAGGTCGTATCCCACCATCGCCGGACAGATGGTTTTGAGGGCTGGGTGATGGCTGGCAGCAGCATACAACTGGGTCATGCCTTGATAAGAGAAACCATACATTCCGATGGTGCCGTTGCTTCCGGGTAGGTTGGCCGCCCAGTGGAGCGTCTCTTCGCCATCGGCAATTTCGTGGGTAAACAAGTCAAAATCGCCTTCCGAGGTGCCCCGTCCGCGCACGTCTTGAATGACCACAATGTAGCCGTGGGCGGCATACCAGATGGGATGGGCATAAACCACGGTCGAGGCGATCGCGCGTCCGTAGGGTTGACGCATGAGCAAGACAGGAAACGGCCCTGGGGCATCGGGGCGATAAACATCGGCATCAAGACGCACGCGATCGCGCGTCACCATTGCAACGGTTTCTTTGGGTAAAACTTGGAACACGGATAGGCGATGATGACAAGTAATGACTAATTGCAGGATCAAATGTAAAAATTATTCCTGCGACCTATCTATTTTACAGCGATTTCTAGCAAACACTGCACAACAAAACCCCTATTTCTAAACTCGCCTAAACCGACAATCGCAGTCATAATCACCCAAAAAGATTGATAGTTAGGAGCGATCGCTCAATCAGTTTTATTACCAGCAGGGACGCATCATTAAACCAGAATTGGAGCTGCGACCCGTTGCAAAACCGCAAGATCTTCCTCATCCAAAGCCACAGGTATACCACTACGAATCAACTCGGCAAAGTCTTCATTGGGCACCATAAAACAAAGCGCATAGAGCCGCTCAGAGCCAGTATTGCAGATTTCATGAATGCCAGTTGGCGGCACCAAAATGCTATCGCCAGCGCGGATTGGCACCAGTTTACCATCGCAGCTAGCCACGCCTTCCCCTTTCAGCACAAAAAACATTTCAACGGCTAGTTGATGGCGGTTGGGCGGTGTTTTACCACCAATATCAAAAATCTCAACACAAAAGGTTAAAGACATATTTGCAATTTGGGGATCAAATACGATCGCCAAACGATTGGTGTCGTGGGGACTAATCCGATAGGCTTGATAATCTTGGGGAGATTTAATCACTGGGATGACACAACTATTTGAGTTCATTAGAGTTCCCTCGTTGATAAGATAATTCGCCAAATGAACCGTATCTGCGCCGCGATCGCTCCTGCTTGAATCGATGTTTTTTAAGGTAATTCATGCCATTTTTAACTAATTTATAGCTAACGAATTTCACAGACTCTTGAGCTTCGATGGGGCTGAAAAGGTTTAACCTCAGTCAATCGTTATTTGGGCATTACTTAGTTGGAATTGCGGCTAACAAAGTAGAGGAATCGGAGACAAAACCAAAGCATTGATTGACATTATAGAGAGTTGCTAACCAACAATATTCAGGCGAGGTGGTGGCCGTAGCATCTTTGAGGAGGATGCAATCATAGCCTAAAAAGTTGGCATCTTGTAGAGTCGCTAAAACGCATTGGTCGGCGTTAACTCCGGCAAAGAGTAGGGTTGTGCGCCCCAGGTTCTTTAAGATGCTGTCGAGGGGGGTGTCCCAAAAACCGCTCATCCGGTATTTATCGATCCAAATATCCGTCGGAGCGGGGGGCAATTCATCGACAACGGCAGCGGCCCAGCTATTTTTGGTCAACACGGGGGCACCATTGGCGGGGAGCGGATCGCCCAAGCCGGTTCCTGTGCCGGTGGGATTGTAGACGTGGCGCAGGTTGGCACTGATGTTGAGGAGATCGGGCCGATTGCCCCAGTTGACCCAGAGGATGGGGATGGCGTGTTGGCGGAGGTGGGGAAGGAGGGTTTGGAGGGGGGCAATGGGCGATCGCGCCGGGGTGACATCGACCCCAATGCTGGCCAGCCAACCATCGGGATGACAAAAATCATTTTGCATATCGATGACCAGCAGGGCGGTTTTGGCCAGGTCAAGGCGCAAGGTTTTGGTTTCAGTAGGGAGGGTGATGGGGCACGGCGACAGGGGCGGACGGGTGATATCGGCGATCGCGGCATTGACGGCCCAAGCGTTGGGTGGGGTGCCTAGAGGGTGCAACGTATCAGTCATGGTAGTGCTAGTGTCCACTTTGCCCATTGCGATTGATGATTGTTCTGGTAATTAAGTGCCTCTATTATGCCGAGTTGCAGGTTCGCTGGATTCAACTCATGGGGTGATTTGGGGTGGCCGGGGGCAAGCGGAGAAAGGCTTTGGGGTTAGAGATGAGGATTTGCTGACAAAGGAACGGCGGGGGGAAAACGGGGGCGATCGCTAAAAAATGGCCCAGGCTGAAACTGAGGTCAGCCAAAGTTCTGTCCTGGGACGTGGGTTGAAGGTTTGCCACCCAGAGTAATATTTGGTGAAGTCTGAACCAGGCTTTCCTGATTATCGTTGCCCCCCGTCTTCTACCATGTTATTCAAGCCCCCCTCTCAGCGAGGTCATGTAGAATCGCCTTTTTTTTGGATTATTTTGTTGGCAAGCTCGATTTTAGTCAATACGCTATTCGTCTTAGGGTTTCAGACAACGCTACAACGATTGAAGCCCCTGAGTTTAGAGTTTGCCCCGATCACGGTGGACTTTGTGCCGACGGGGGGCATTGGTTCAACCCGTGGCAACCAGCGCCAAACACCAGGCCCGTCTCGTTCTGCACCCAAAACAACATCTGCGCCAACGGCAGCGCCCAAAACCGGGACGACTGCCCCACCACGCCAACCTGCGCCCAAGGTGGATAACCAGGGGGCGATCGCGGTGCCGCCCACAAACACCACCCAGCGCCCCCCGGTGGCCCCTGAGCCAATGGACGACGCGGATGATCCACCAAAAACCAAGCGATCGCAACCCACGCCGCCAGCCAGCCCAACACCGCCCCGCTCAACAGAACAGCCAGAGCCACCTGCCGCGCCGCAATCACCATCGTCAACGACCAATCAATCGGCAAATACGCCCGGAGCCGATGGGGCAACAACTACGCCCATGCCTCCCGGTGAACCAAGCCCCCCTGGCCCCGCAACATCAGGAGTTTTGTTGCCCGGTGTGCCAGCGGTGCCCGACCCCGATCGCAACCGTGTACCAGCCGATCCAATCCGCCCGACTCGTCCTCAGGTGATTAGCCAAAATCCCATCCCCGCCAGTTTTTCAGCGACGTTAACCGTGGCTCCTGCACCGGAACCAGAAGGAATCGTCGCCCCAGTCTTACAAGATGAGCCAACCAAAGTTTTTCAGTCCCAGGTGAGTCGTTGTATATTACATCCAGAGGCTTTACATAGTTTTGGGCAGTCTGTAGTGTTGCAGATTGAAGTTGATGCAGCGGGGCAGGTGGTGACTCCGGTGCAGGTGGCTAATTCGAGTCAGAACGATCGCTACGATCAGTTGGCTCAGTGTGTCGTGCAGGAATGGCAGTTTAAACCAGCGATGATAACTCAAGCAAGTCAAAAGCTGCCCGTGGCGGGGCGGTTAACGGTGCAGGTGGCGATCGCTCATACCGCCGATTGAGGGGCGATCGCCAGACCGCAATCACAAAAAACCTCCCAGCAGTAAAGCTGAGAGGGCTTGAGGTCTAGTGCATGAACGGGGGCTGGGTTCTGCTGAACGGCCCCCGCTTGGGGCTTAGACGAAGGTGAAGTCGCGAGCAATGCTGACGTTGGTGGTATCTTGCACAACCCCGATCCGCTCCCAGTTGCTCCCTTGCCAGAAGTAGATTTCGGTGTCAGTTGCAGCAGACCCAATGCCACCGACGCTGGTGAACTCTAGCTTGTAGAACTCGCCACTCTTGACTTCGATCTGGTCATAAACCGTGTCGAAAATGCTGGCACGCGGCTCCCAATCGGTGATGAGGGCGTATCCGTCGCCGACTTCGTTGTAGTAAACTTGGCTGGTGTCACCCAGAACAAAAGTATCGGAGCCAGCCCCCCCGGTGAGGGTGTCGATCTGGGCAACGCCGTCGTCATAAACCCCGTAGCCATTGAGGCGATCGCTACCCAGGCTGCCATTCAGGGAATCATTGCCCCGGCCACCAATGAGGGTATCGTCACCATACGCGCCAAACAGAGTGTCATTGCCAGTGCCACCATCGACAGATTTAGCAACACTGCTTTCAATGCCACTGACCACACCCCCGACCAAATAATCATCACCACTGCCGCCGTAGAGGGTGTCGCGATCGTAGCCACCGTAAATAGTGTCATTTCCGGCCCCACCGGCGAGGTAATCGTTGCCGTCACCGCCTTCCAGGTAATCGTTCCCATCTTTGCCGTACAGGTCATCGTTGCCCGCGCCACCATAGAGGCTATCATTCCCGTCGGCACCAAAGAGAATGTCGTTGCCCGCGCCGCCGTCGATGTATTTTTCGACCACGCTTTCAAGTCCACTGACCACGCCACCAACGAGATAGTCATCGCCAGCACCACCGTAGAGCGTGTCCTGGTTCAGCCCACCGTACAGCGTGTCATTGCCATCACCACCGGAGAGGAAATCGTCGCCATCCTGGCCTTCCAGGCGATCGCTTCCGTCACCGCCATACACCGTATCATTGCCACCCCCCGCTTCGACGGTATCGTTGCCCGCCCCGGTGCTGATGGAGTTAGCATCGCTCGTGCCGATGATGACATCGTTGCCGCCGCCCGTATAGACATTCTCGAAGTTGACAGCGGTTTCTCCGATATAATTCGTGACCCCAGTCACCATGTTGAGTTCGTAGTTGCCGCTCCAGAACGTGACATCCAGGGTGTCAATCCCTGCGCCCCCATCCATCACATCCAGGCCAAAGCCACCATCGATGGTATCGTTGCCCGCACCACCGAAGAGGGTATCGCTGTCATTACCGCCGACCAGGGAATCATCCCCGTTGCCGCCGACCAGGGAATCGTTGCCCGCGCCGCCGAGCAGCGTATCGTGGCCATCTTCACCGATCAGCGTATCGTTGCCGTTGCCGCCATCCAGGTAGTCGCCAATGCTATCAACCGTGGCCAGGGTGTCAGAATCCAGGCGATCGTCACCGTCCCCACCGAGGAGAGTATCGGCTCCACCTTGACCATAGAGAGTGTCATTGCCGTCGTTGCCAGCTAAGCGGTTATCGACGCTGGAGCCAATAATGGTTTCGCTGCCTTGGCTACCTTCAACGTTCTCAAAGTTGGTAATGGTTTCGGTGTTACCGTTGGCAACGGAAACTAAGCCTGCGGAAAGGTCAATGGTAACACCAGCACCAAAGGAAACGTTGGAATAGTCAATGGTGTCAATACCAGCGCCGCCATCGTGGTTGTCGAAGGTTACGAAGTCGCTGTCGATCACGCGATCGCGGCCTGCACCACCACGGGTAAAGTCACGGCCAGTGCCGCCGTTGAGGGTATCATTGTCGTCGCCGCCATACAGCGTATCGTTGCCGCTGCCGCCATCCAGAGAATCGTTGCCATCAAAGCCATAAATCAGGTCGTTGCCACCAAGGCCATCAATGGTGTTGTTGCTGTTGGTGCCGTAAAGGGTGTCGTTGAACGGGGTTGCCATGATCTAAAAATGTCTCCTAAACAGGTAGATGTTGAGAGTTCCACAGTCTGAAATAGTCAGGAACCGGGGATGGGGCGAACGGCCAAAGTCAGCGAGAACTGGGCAAGGCTGCGGGCCGTTCCACAACGCTGGGTTGCTATTCCCCTTTTACGATGGGTGCGATCGCGGTATGCAGCAGTAAACGCTTTCGGGCGGTCATACCATTGGACGAACCAATCGGGTGATACCCACCTGACTGAGATGCGGAACAGTTTTATGCAAATTTTTTCAAAAAATTTTAAGCGCCGAGAGCAACGTAGACGGAACCCAGCGCAACGCCAGAAAGACCGCTCACCAGTGCCCAAAGCTGAATTGGTAGAAAAGCGCCTGTAGACATCTGAATGATTAGACCGCCGGATTGCCAGAAATAACAAACGACAAAACAGGGTGCATCAGGGTTTAGCCCCCATTGCACCCTCAGGCACCGCTTAGAAAAGGCTCAGGCTCAGCAACAGCGACGTGATAATCCTGGCTGCGCCCTACCACGGACTGCTAATTAGCGTAAAGCTAGCCCAGTAATACGGAGCAGACAAGTCGCTGACCTCACTTGTATTTGCACTGCTAGGCAGATTCACCATACCCCGTGACAATCGCAGTTGCCTGCCTTCGATCCGTACCTTGCCCCGCAAAAGTTCAAGCTGCGCTTGGCGAAGGGCTTCGGCCTTCGTCTTGGTCTTGCCCAACTGAGCATAAAACTCATTCATCAACGCCAGGGTTCCCTCGTCACTCACATTCCACAAGCTAGCCAAAGCTGTTTTAACTCCCGATTTAAGGGCGAGGCCAGCAAACCCTAATTCGGCCTGATCGTCGCCGATCGCCGTCCGGCAAGCACTGAGCACCAGTAAATCAGGAGGATGCTTCGCCCATGACATTGAACGTAAATCATTCAGCCCCAATCTTGCATTCCAAAGTTGAATGTAGGAATTATCTGGTTTACCTGGCTTAAAAATAGCATGGCTTGCAAGATGGACAATATTAGGCTGTTCGTCCTTGACTCGTTTTTGCAAATTAGCAAGGCTAAAATCTTGATTCAAAAATGATTCGCCTTGCCATACCTTAGCATCCACTTGCGTTCCTTTTAATTGATTAAGAATTGATGTCAGTTCAACTGGCACCGCAGGAAGCGGACTAAGCTCTTGAAACTGGGATGCACCCATTGCCAGAATCCGCCCATGACGTAATGGCGCATAATTAGTTTGAATTAAATTAAAGGCTGGAATTTGAGAAACACTATATTTTTCAATCAAAAATTGCTTCCCATCATGAAGGGCTGCCATCGGCAAACTCCGCACGCCGTTCCCCAAACAGAACAAAATGGTATCAACTCCTGCGGGTTGTAAAAACTCGGCTTCATAGGGTTGAATGATCCATTGATACAGTTGGTTTGCCGCAGCCATTTTCACCGTTTTTGGTGAACTATGCATCTCTAAATGAAACTCATCAATGACTGCGCGGAGCTTGGTACTCGGCACTTCTTTTAAATCTCGGACAATTGGCTTACCGTTGGCAGTAATTAACACAAGATGCAACAGATCTTTGCGCGGAATGACCCAGAGCACAGCAGGTTTGGTATTGGTTGCTTGGCCAAGACGCTGCAACGTGCGAGCAATATCCGCTGGGCCTTGGGTAACATCAGCCAGGTTTTCGCCAAAGTAGGTTTCAAATTCTTTCTCCAGGCCGTGTTCCATCGCTAAAATTTTTTCTGATAGAGTTTGGGGCGAGGCAGGCTGGACGGCGAGACTTAAACTGGCAATGGCAGCGAAGCTGAGGCTTGGCACAAGTCTTCGGAGCGAGCGGAAGATGCGGGAGTTGGTTAGAGTGCTAGACATGGATTGAGATGATCTTGAGGATAAGGAGCAAAAGGGGCGATCGCGACTAAATCATGAAAATAAGGTGTTCAAATTTTTAGGAAACAAAAGTCTTTGATCAATCTTTTAGCAGTTTTGAATGAGTTCTAGCGGGAAGCTATTTGAGGTCGAAGATGAGTTTGAATGAAAACAGTAGCCTCAGCTACGGGCAGGGGTTTAGCCCAAAAAAAGCCTTGCCCGTATTCGCATTGAAGGGAGCGCAATGTATCCGCATCTGCTTGAGTTTCAATGCCTTCCGCAATCACATCCATGCCCAAGGTATGACCCAAGGAAATAATCATGCGAACAATTTCGTAATCTTCGGGACTGGCGGCCATGTTTAGCACAAAGGAGCGATCTACTTTGAGGGTATCGATGGGAAACCGCCGCAAGTAGCTCAAGGACGAATACCCGGTACCAAAATCATCTAGCCCCAACCGACATCCCAACGCCTTGAGTTGGAGCATCCGATCAATCGCGGCTTCCACATCCCCCATCACCATACTTTCTGTAATTTCTAGCTTCAGGAAAGCACTGTCTACTCCTGTCAGGGCCAAAGTTTGAGCCATTTGGGGCACCAGATCCGGTTGTTCAAATTGCCGCCCGGACAAGTTGACACTGATGATGAGGGGCTGTTGGGGAAATTGCGATCGCCAATGCACCGCTTGTTGACAAGCTGCCTGCAAAATCCACTGACCCAGCGGCACGATCAATCCCGTTTCTTCAGCCAGAGGAATGAACTTAAACGGTGGAATCAAACCTTTTTGTGGATGTTGCCACCGAACCAATGCCTCGAACCCAGCGATCGCACCCGTTTCTAGGGATAGCAAGGGTTGGTAGTACAACACAAATTCTTGGTTGGCAATGCCCTGGCGCAGCTCTGCTTCCAGCGTAAATTGGTTTGCGGCTTCTTCCAACATTCCCGGCGCAAATACCGCGTATTGGGCTTGGCCCAAAGTTTTGGCCCGATACATGGCTGTATGAGCCGCCCGGAGCAAATTTTCGGCAGTATGGACATAATCAGTTTGGGGCAGAGCAATGCCAATGCTAACAGCGGTTTGGATGGATTGATGGGAAAGTTCGATGGGCTGGGCGAGGGCAGTTTGAAGGTGTTCCGCTAACTGGGTCAGGTAAGTCTGGTCAGTTTTGGGTGAGGCCAAGGCAAATTCATCACTGCCAACTCGCGCCAAACATGTTTTTGTGGGGAGGAGTTTGCGCCAACGGTGAATGACTTCCAGCAGGAGGCGATCGCCCGTTTGATACCCCAGACTTTTGTTGATTTGCTGAAACTGCTCCAGACTCAGAAAAATTACGCCTAAAGCAGTCGGAGCGGAATGACGGCGGTGGGCCGTTCGCGATCGCCGTAGATAGTGCAAAAAGGCTGCCCGATTATACAAACCCGTAACCGGATCATGGGTCGTGGTATACCGCAACCGATGGGCCATCGCGACCCCCATCGCCGCCACAAATCCCAAAATTGGTTCGGCCACGGGAATCCAAATCAGTTGGCTAAACAAAACCCCGCCAATGCCCGCGATCGCCCCCACCCCCAAGAGGCCCAGCAGGCCAAACATCACAGGCGACTGCCACCGCCAGACCACAACGCCGCCCACCAAAGTCCAACTCAAAAGCCACAGAACTTCACCTGTTTGGGGCCAAAAGTGGAACATGGCTCGTTGGCCAGCCAGAATATTCAGCAATTGGCTGGTCATCTGAGCATGAACCTGCACGCCTGGTAGCTGAAAATCTTGCTTCTGGGCGGCACTGTAGGGCGTGTAAAAGGCATCTTTGAGGCTGGGAGCCGTGGTGCCAATTAAAACAATTTTATCCTTCACCCAACTGGGATCAATCTCATTTGCCAAGACTTGGGTAAGCGATACGGTGCGGGCGATCGCCTGGGGATGGCGATAGTCCAGCAAAATTTGGTAGCCTCGTGCATCGGCCTGTTGGTAGCCACCAGACCATCGATTCAACGCAGCTAGCGGGCGATCGCCCACCCACAAGGCCGTATCGGTCACTCGAACGGGACTCCCCCCTTCGTGGTGATAGGCTAACCCCAGGCGCAAGGCAAACGAATAGTACCCATCCGGGGGCGCACCCACAAACAGCAGATTCCGCCGCAACACCCCATCCGCATCCAGGGTAAAGTCATTAAACCCCACGCGATCGCGCTCGACCAGGGGCGGAGCCGGAATCCCCCCCACCAACTCAGTAATCGTAATCAGGTTTTTGGCTTGCAGTTGAGTCCGCAACGCTGGCTCACCGGGCGGGGTTGGCAAATCTCGATACAAATCCAGGCCAATAACTTTGGGCTGTAACGTTTGCAATTTTTGCAGAAGTTGCGCCAAAATTTCGTCTGACAATGGCCACCGATAGCGGTGGAGATCAGTTTCAGTCAAGCCAACCACCAACAGGCGCGAATCCAACGGGGCTATGGGGCGCAACTGCACAAACTGATCAAAAACAGCTAATTCTAATCGTTCCAGACTGCCAACGCGCTGAAAACCATAAAATAACCCAGTCAGCACAACGCTACTCACCACAACAGAACGACCAGCAATCCAGGCCATTCGAGTGAGAAAAAAGGGGCGATCGCCCCAAGATAACAACTTTTGTAACTGCGATCGCACTTGGTTAATACCCGCAGTAAAACTCAACAAAGCAATTCCTAGTAATAAATAATCACTGATTAGGTAAAAGCAGATTTTGCGCTGCAACAGATCGAACAAAGATGTGATCTAGTTGCAAGGTTTTCAACATTTTTTGCCACGCTTGTTGCACTTCAGCATCATTGGAATAGTCTTGTTGTAGTTCAACCAGGGCCGCGATCGCATCACCAGAAAGCCCCACTTCCTGGTACGTTTTAACCTGTTGCAATCGGGCGGCTAGGTCAGAACGAGGGACGGCGGCTATTTGCGCGGATACCGTCCGCAACCAACCCGCTAACACAATGTCTTGGCTGCGATCGGCTGGATCACAAGCAAACGCAAACTGCCAACGGTAATCGCGGCCCGCTTGCAACACATTGGCCGGAAGCTGAATCTTCAGGAGAGGAGCAGTGGCCTGAGAGGTCAGCGCTGTTTGATAGATGGTCTGATCTTGATCATCTATCAATAAAAATTTTGCCGATTGAGCGGCATCCAATCTAGGTAAAGCAAAAAAGAGCGCTGGCTGACGCTTAGCACTCACAGTGAGATTATTACTCGGAGTCAAGGCCAATAAATATTGCTGGCCAACCAAACATTCACTCCGCGTTCCACCCCCAACCCGACGGCCAGGAAACTCAGCCCGGTTTTCATTGGCTTTTACAGGCACCGCAACAATGGATGATAGTAACAGCGCCGCCAGTCCAAAAGAAAGCGTTACACGACTCAAAGTAGCTTGTTTCATGGCTAAATTCAGGTTTTTCTTAGCAAGAAGTAGCAAGCTTTTGCCAATCAAATTGAATTGACTAGCCAAGCTCTCGATCCTCATCGCTTTAACATCGGTACCAACACCTCTATCCGTCAAATCAATTTTAAAGATCTTCTAAATTTTTACACCTTTAAGTGATTCTACGGTTGATTACTTAAAATCAAATTATTGGCACTTTGTTTGTCGATGAATCTATTTGTAAGGCTATCTAATTCAATGGGAACTGAATAACCGCCAAATAGCGGAAAACCATTTGATTTGACTTTTTTTAACAGAAGTTCAAATCGCCTTGATGAGGCTGTATTAATGGCAAAAAATGGATGGAAAAGTGCTTTGGATGTTCACCATTATTCGCCATTAATGGATTGAGCATAGGTAAGTAAAGGCGGTTTTGTTCAGTAGCCGCTGTTATGAACCTGACCATAAAAGATGGAAGCGTGTCACTTTTATAGTCCTCCCCTTAAATCCCGTTTCCGAAGTAGAGGGACTTTCAATCCGGCTCCCCTCCTCCCTAGGGGAAAGAGGCTGGGGGATGAGGGCAATTGGCAACGGTGACATACTCCCTAAAAGATCTGGCATTGCCCTAGGGTGCTGTGAGCGATAGCGTAACGCGTCCTCACTATCCTCATGAGGGCGATCGGCGTGGCCTGACACCCCCCGACGCAATCATGCTGGCTCTTGGAAAAAATACAGAGACAAACACTGCCAGGTTAATAAATGAGGGGGGGCTTTAAATCAGGAAAAGACGAGTTTTTGTTGATTATAGGTAGTTGTTGAAAATGGTCATGACCGCATGTTTTGACAAAACAATATCTAGCCTTACTACATCTGTTGCGGGGTATAGAACAAGTTGCAAAAAAATATTATTTAAGTTGAAAGCGGTGGCTTTAGCCCGAAGGAAAAGCAATTTGGAAGCTGATAAAATGCAGCGATCGCACGTTAGTTTCATTATTTTCGCTGGATTCAGTCAAAAACGGGGCGATCGGCAAACAGCCAAATCTTGCCTCAGACCAAGGGCTTTGACCCGCTGGGGGGCGGTTGCTGGTCATTCTCATGGTTCTCTCACCTTTCCTGGGTAAGATAGCCGGCAATAGATTTTTCTGGGACAGAAGGCAATGCCCCCAACCTCACTGAATCAAAATACGGCACCGGAGCCAACCGCCAGCCTCCGCTCTGGGCCAGTTTACTTGTGGTTTGCCGTAATTTTGTTTGCGGCTTCCAATGCGATCGTGCGGAAGTTGACAGATTTGGGCGCACAAAATTTGGTGAACGGGCATAACCCGATTTCGCCTTGCAATGTGCTGTTTGTCAGCAATTTATGTGCGCTGTTGGTGTTGGTGCCAGTCTACTATCGCCAAATTACTTGGTCAGCGTTGAAGGCGTTGTCGCCGCGTCAGTGGGTAGCGTTGGTGTTGGTGGCTGCAATTTCGGGCGCTTTGGCCCCGGCGCTGATTTTTCAGGCGTTGACGTTAACAATGGTGTCAAATGTGGTGTTGGTCGGGCGGATTGAGCCGCCGGTGTTGTTATTGCTGTCGGTTTGGCTGCTAAAGGAGCGCCCGAATCGTTGGGAAATTCTGGGGATGATGGTGTCTACGGTGGGTGTGGTGTTGACGGTGGCGCTGCAAGGGCCGGGGGCGGGGGGCAGTGGGTTCAGTTTGGGGTGGGGCGAGATTTTGACTCTGCTGGGGGTGCTGGCGGGGGTTGTGGGCCGGGTGTTGACGAAGGTGCGGTTAAAGGATGTGCCGCTGGGGTTATTTACGACGGTGCGAATGACGATTAGTACGGTTGTGTTTTTTGGGTTGGCGATCGCGCTGTATGGCCCCAATCATTTTGGTGAGGCTTTTTCGCCGTTTCTGTGGCAGTGGATGCTGCTCTATGGCTCAGTGATTGTGGCGGTGGGGCAACTGCTGTGGTTTCAGGGCTTACGCCAGACAACGACGGCCCAAGCGTTGCTGATCAATTCCTTTAGTCCGGTGGCAGGGATCGGGGCGGCCGCGTTGATTTTGCAGGAACAACCGCAAGTGGCCCATTATGTGGGGGGTGGGGTGATTGTGGTGGGGTTGTTGCTCAGTCAATATGGCACGACCCGCCAAGCCGCAACTCGTCGATCGCCACCAGCCGCGATCGCCACCATGCAACACATGGAAGCTGAAGTGGGCTTTAAGGGAGGTACTTAGTTGGGCCTGGGCGATCGCGCTGCTCCAAAGGGCCTAGTCTGGAGCCGTCGGAGTGTCTTGGGCTGAAGCTTGCCGCCGCCGAATCAGGATTTGGATAGCTAACGCCAACAAGCCCACTGCGGCCAACCCAAAAACTCCGGTGCCCAAGGTCGTCATCCCGATGACAAGGGTGCGAACGGCGGCAGAGATGCGTTGCACAATGAGATTGGTGGACTGCACCGGGTGAGTGGCAAAGGTAACGGCGATCGCGTGGGTCATGCGATATAACCCAAAGGCCAAAACTCCGGCCATGCCTGCGCCCACAATGCAACGCAACGGGGTGGGTTGATTGGCCGCATCGCCAGCCGCAGAGTCAGCCAGATTAGGATCAGACGGTGGGGCGACGGGGGCGATCGCTTCGGTCGGTGCTGGTTTAGAATACTCACTCATAAGTTGCTCTACGCATCATTGGTTTACCCCCAACCGACGCTACCAGAATTCAGCCATCAACATTGGAACGGTTAAGGGATTGTTCAAATTCTACTCCCTTGCCCTCAGCCTGCGGCCTGGATCGGCCAAGCCAGCCTTGTGGTAGCGCGATCGCAGAGGCGAAGGTTATGGTTGAAGCAAAGATTTCACCGAATTCTGGGGCATAATCGTTACCACGCTCAACTTATCGTAATGTGGGAGCTTTTGGTCAATGGTGCTGGACAAATCACCAACTGTGTCGAGCACTCCTCCATCCAAGCGGAGCCGGATGTTTGGTAAGGTGCCCTTGTATTGGGTCATGGTTGTACCGCTGGTGCTCCAAGTCGCTGGGGCCGTTGCGGCGGTCGGTTGGTTGTCTTTTTTAAACGGGCAACGGGCCGTGAATGAAGTGGCCACGCAGCTACGCACCGAAGCCAGTAGTCGGATTCGGCAGCATTTGGATACCTACATGGCAATGCCCGTCGAAATTAACGAGTTGAATGCAAGTGCGGCGGAGTTGGGCATCCTCAACCTCAAAGATTTTCGGACGACGGGAAAATATTTCTGGCGGCAAATGCAGACGTACCCGGTCGGCTATGTGGCTTTTGGTAATGCTCAGGGTGATTTTATTGGGGTGGAACGGGCGGCGACAAACAAACTTCTCATTAACGAAAAATCGCCTCAGACGAATAACCGTCTCCTGGCCTACAACACCAACCAGAAGGGCGATCGCCTCGGCCTGGAACGCCCCCCCAATCCTTTTGATCCCCTCAGCGAAGCCTGGTACGTAGCCGGGAAAAAAGCCCGAAAAATGGTGTGGAGCGATGTTTACCCCTGGGAGGAGCAACCGAATGTCCTCTCCATCGCCGCCAACTATCCCCTTTACGATGGGAACAACCGTCTGCTGGGGATTCTGAGCGTTGATCACCTCTTGACCCAGATCAGCCAGTTTTTGCATAGCATCAAGGTCAGCAAAACCGGCACCACCTATGTCATGGAGCGATCGGGCAACTTGATTGCCGCCTCCGCGCCCGACACCCGGCCCTACCAGATGATCAACGGCAAAGCCATTCGCCTCAAGGCCACCGACAGCCCCAACTTTTCCATCCGCACCAGCGCCCAGCACCTCCTGCGCGAAGTCGGTTCCCTCAGCGCCCTTCAAACCAGCCAGCAATACGACTACATCGTAGACGGACAGCGGCAGTTTCTCTTGGTGATGCCCTGGCAGGATCGCTATGGCCTGGATTGGTTGATTGTGGTGGTGGTGCCCGAAGCCGACTTCATGGCCCAACTCCACCAAAATACCTGGAATACGGTTTGGTCTTGTGCGATCGCGTTGCTCTTAGCCAGTTTTCTCGGCATTCCCATTTCCCGGTGGATCGCCCGCCAAATTTTGCGCCTCAGCCAAGCCTCCCAAGCCCTCGCCAACGGCAATCTGAACCAAACTGTCCAGGCCAATGGCATCGCAGAATTGGAAACCCTGGCGCGATCGTTCAACCAAATGGCAGCTCAACTGCGAGACTCTTTTGCCGTTTTAGAACAGACTAACGAAGTGCTGGAACACCGGGTACAGGAACGCACGGCTTCACTGCTGGCGGTTGAAAGCGAACTGCGGGCACTCTTTGCGGCCATTCCAGATTTGGTTGTTGTGTACGATCGCGACGGGCGTTTTCAAAAGCTCGTTTCCAATAACCCCGATCTCTTGTTTTGTCCCGTCGAAGCCCAACTAGGCAAAGCCGTTACCGAAGTGTTGCCCCAGGCCGAAGCCGCTCTGATTCTCCACAGTATCCAACAAACCCTGGCCACCCACGAAGTCGTCAATATTGAATATGCTTTACCCATTCACGGCCAAATGACCTGGTTTGCGGCAAGTTTTTCCCAACTAACAGAGGATACGGTGCTCTTTGTCGGGCGGGATATGAGCGATCGCAAACGCATCGAAGACGAGCGCCGCCAAGCCGCCGAAAGCCTCCTCCAAAACGAACAACAACTCCGGCGGCAAAACCGCGTCCTCCTGGAACTCGCCAAAAGCACCGTCTTCCATCAAGGCAACCTGGCCTCAGCCAGTCGCGAAATTACCGAAGCCGCCACCCGCACCCTCAACGTCGAACGGGCCAGCATTTGGCTCCTCGACTCGGCCCGCACCAAGCTCCAATGCCTTGACCTGTATGAGCGATCGGGCGATCGCCATTCCAGCGGCCTTGAACTCAGCATCACCGACTTTCCCCGCTACTTTCAGGCCCTCGAAGACGAAATCAGCATCCCCGCCGACAACGCCTACACCCACACCCACACCCAGGAATTTGTCCACTCCTACCTCCAAACCCACAACATCACCTCCCTTCTAGATGCCCCCATCCGTTCCGGCGGCAGAACCGTTGGAGTCGTCTGCCTAGAACAAATTGGCGAACCCCGCAATTGGACCCTTGAAGAGCAAAGCTTCTCCCGCTCCATCGCCGACTTACTCGCCCTCGGTTTAGTCGCCCAAGAACGCAAACAAACCGAAAAAGCCCTCCGCCTCTCCCAAGAAAAATTTGCCAAAGCCTTCAGCGCCTCCCCCGACTTCATCACCATCACCAGCCTGCGGACAGGCGCTTTTATCGATGTCAACGACAGTTTTTTGCAAATTTCTGGCTTTAGCCGCGCCGAAGTCCTTGGCAAAACCGTCTTCGAGCTAGGAGCCTGGGCCAACCGCAAAGATCCCGCCAAACTCATGCAACTGCTCGAAACAGAGAAATCGGTACGGGATATGGAAATTGAGCTACGGAAAAAATCCGGTGAAGTCATCATTGCGTTGATTTCTGCCGAAATTATTGAACTGGAAGGCGAACCCTGCATGTTGGCCGTCACCAAAGACATCACCGATCGCAAACTGGCAGAAGCCGTCATTCAAGAAAGCCAACAAAAATATCGCGATGTGGTCGAATCAACCAACACCATCATTCTTCGCATTACCCCCGCCGGGATCATCACGTTTGTAAATACCTATGCTCAACACTTTTTCGGCTATTCTGAAGCAGAATTATTGGGGCAAAATGTCGTCGGTACGCTAGTTCCGTGGGCTGAGAATATTGAAACTGAAATGCAAGCCTGGATGACCGCAATTTGCCAAAATCCAACACTGTACCAGGATACCGAAGCGGAAAATCTGCGGCGCAATGGCGAACCAGCCTGGGTCAAATGGTCGAGCAAAGCAATTTTCAATGAACACGGCGAATTGCTCGAAATCCTATCGGTCGGTTTCGATATCACCGATCGCAAACGGGCCGAAGCCGCCTTACAAGAAAAAGAACAATATCTCCGACTCATTCTCAACAATATTCCCCAGCAAGTTTTCTGGAAAGATACGAATTTGGTATTTCTAGGTTGCAATGAAAACTGGGCCAAAGCCGCGCAGCTGGACAGCCCCGACGACATTATTGGCAAGACCGATTATGACCTGTTGCCCAATCGAGAAATTGCCGAAGAATTCCGTGCCCAAGATCGGGAAATTATGCGGCTAGACATCCCCCAATTGCACGTCATTGCGCCCAAAGTCCAAACCTATGACGGGGGAACTGTGTGGCTCGATATCAGCAAAATCCCGATTCATGACGCGCAGGATAATGTCATCGGCATTTTGGGTGTGGTCGAAGATATTACCCAACGGCGACAGGCAGAAGAAGCATTGCGGGTGGAGCAAGAAAAATCGGAAAAGTTACTGTTAAATGTGTTGCCAGAGGCGATCGCCAACCGTCTAAAACAAAGCCTGGATATTCTGCACAAACGCGACAGTCGCGCCCTCATTGCCGAAAATTTTGATGAAGTTACCGTCTTATTTGCCGACATTGTGAACTTCACTGATCTTTCTGCTAACATTTCCGCTGCCGATTTAGTCGGGCTGCTGAATCGAATTTTCCTGGTGTTTGATGACCTGTGCGAAAAGCATGGGCTGGAAAAAATCAAAACCATTGGAGATGCTTACATGGTGGTGGGGGGGTTGCCCAATCCGCGCCCTGACCATGCCAACGCGATCGCCAACATGGCCCTGGATATGCAAACGGCGATCAGCCATTTCCGCACCTATGAAGGCTATCCCATTGCAGTCCGCGTCGGGATCAATACTGGCCCCGTGATTGCGGGGGTGATCGGCAAAAAGAAATTTACCTACGACCTGTGGGGGGATGTGGTCAACACCGCGAGTCGCATGGAATCCCACGGCACGGCAGGCAAAATCCAAGTCTCCGAAGCAACCTACCACCACCTCCGCACCCAGTATGAATTTGAGCCACGGGGAACCATTGAAGTCAAGGGCAAGGGCCGAATGAAAACCTACTGGCTCTTGGAGCGTCGTGCCACTTCCGAGGCGGTGACTGCTGGCCCACCCCAAGAAAGCGTTTGAATCTCCCGGTGCCTGTGATAAGATAAGAGACTGCTGACTTGATTAAGTAGGGAACTGATCTGTTCATGGCACTGCTGCAAGAGCGTAAACACGAGATTATTTCGGAATATCAGATCCACGAGACGGATACCGGATCGGCGGATGTCCAGGTTGCAATGCTAACTGCCCGCATCAACCGTTTGAGCGACCACCTCAAGACCAACAAAAAAGACCACGCATCGCGGATGGGTTTGCTGAAGATGATTGGTCGGCGTAAGCGGCTTTTGGCCTACATCCAAGATCAAGATCGCGATCGCTATAAGGCGTTGCTCGCTCGTTTGGGTATTCGGGGTTAGACAAAACACACGGAAACGACATGGCATCAGAATCACGGCAGGCGGCTAAAAAATCATCTTCAGAGGGCGACTCCAAAGGCTTCGCTAAGTCAACTGAATCTGAGGGCGATCGCCTGCCGTTTGAGCCAGGACGCAAAAAGGCGGCCACAAAGGCAAAGTCGGCGGAGACCAAGGCCACTGTAAAATCATCGGCTAAGTCGCCCAAACCGTCTAAACCGACCAAAGGTACCGCTAAAACTACACCAACAACAAAGCCAGATCAGCCAGCCAAAAGCGGTAAGACTCCGGCGCGATCGTCCAACAGCAAAAAAATCTCCAGGGCCAACGCCTTTGCAGGCATCCCCGAAGTGGTTAGCCAACGCATGGCCCGCCGCATGGGCTTCTTCTGCGGCATCCCCACCGCCTGTGGCATGTTGACTTTTGTCCTGAGCTACTTCATCGTCACCCGCAATATTTTTGAACTGCCCACCGTAGCCGTCTTGCTTGTCAGCCTGGGCTTTTTTGGGCTGGGCGTGTTGGGCTTGAGTTATGGCGCATTGTCAGCCTCCTGGGACGAAGAGCGGGTTGGCACCTGGTTTGGGTGGAACGACTTTAGAACCAATTTTCGCCGTACCGTTGAATCCTGGCGATCGGCCCGTCAGTAGCCATTCATCAAATCCAGGCAGTCGCGGCATAATAATGAGTAGAATCGGCTGAAGGCGCTAGTCCCAGCAGCCTCGTTCATTATTGCGGTTAAGACTAAAGGATGGTTACCCATGATTGTTGTGCTGAAGGTTGGTACGCCCCAAGACGAAGTTGAGCGTCTGACGGCAGAATTTATCTCATGGGAACTATCACCCGAAACGATTGTTGGTAAGCACAAAGTTGTCATTGGGTTAGTAGGAGAAACTGCCGATCTAGATCCCCTACAAATCCAAGAAACCAGTCCGTGGATCGAAGAAGTTTTGCGAGTCGAAAAACCTTATAAGCGGGCAAGTCGGGCTTACCGGCATGGAGAGCCAAGCGAAGTGCAGGTCGCAACCCCCGCTGGCCCTGTCCTGTTTGGTGAGCAGCACCCTCTCGTGGTGGTGGCTGGCCCTTGTTCGGTGGAAAATGAGACCATGATCGTCGAGACAGCCCAACGAGTCAAGGCGGCGGGGGCAAAGTTTTTGCGCGGCGGAGCATTCAAACCCCGCACCTCGCCCTATGCGTTTCAGGGACATGGAGAAAGTGCGCTGGGCTTGCTGGCTAAGGCGCGGGAGGCGACGGGCTTGGGCATTATCACGGAACTAATGGATGCGGCAGATCTGGAACCGTTGGCAGAAGTGGCGGACATGATCCAGATTGGGGCGCGGAATATGCAGAATTTTGCTCTGTTAAAAAAGGTGGGTGCCCAGGATAAGCCAATCTTGCTGAAGCGGGGCATGGCGGCCACGGTGGAAGAATGGCTGATGGCAGCGGAGTATATTTTGGCGGCGGGCAATCCGAATGTGGTTTTGTGTGAGCGCGGTATTCGCACCTTTGACAGCAAGTATGCCCGCAATACCCTGGATCTGGCCGCAATTCCGGTGTTGCGATCGCTGACCCACTTGCCGATTATGATTGACCCCAGCCACGGAACCGGGAAATGGGAATATGTGCCAGCAATGGCCGCAGCGGCGATCGCGGCGGGGACTGACTCCCTTATGATCGAAGTCCATCCCAACCCGCAAAAAGCCCTATCCGACGGCCCCCAATCCCTCAATCCCGATCGCTTTGATTTGCTCATGCAGGAATTGGCAGTTATTGGCAAGGCGATGGGCCGATGGCCAGTGGAAACGCCCCTAGCCGTAGGATAATCCGGATTGATAACCTAATTTGCTGTAGTGGCATGGAAAGCTAGGCGCGCCCAGTTCAGGCCGCCTCAGGTTTGGCGCGATCGCCCCAAGGCGCGATCGTCCTAGTTTTCATGGTTCACCCGTCGTTCGTGTTTAGGGAATCGATTGTGCCACGTCTGTCTGAAATTCATCCCATTTTTTATCACACCCGCATTTGGCAAAAACGGCTATTTCGGCAAGTTAAAAACTATACTCAACGCCAACAATTTGCCACTGAAAAAAGTTTAGATAATCTAGCTTTTTCCTGCAAAAAACATCAATCTTTGCTCCGGCGCAAATTAGGCGATGCCGATCCGAGATTACAAGAAAATAAAGTCGTAAACTTAGCGATCGCAAGCCAAACCATTGATGGTATTTTGATCCATCCCAACCAAACCTTTTCGTTTTGGCAACTCGTGGGCGAACCCAGCGCCGCCAAAGGCTACATCGAAGGTATGCAGCTCTCCCGCGGGGCAGTCAAAACCGGGATTGGCGGTGGGTTATGCCAACTGGCCAATTTATTGTATTGGATGGCCTTGCATACGCCCCTCACCGTGGTGGAACGGCATCATCATAGCTTCGATCCGTTTCCTGATCATGAGCGAGTGTTGCCCTTTGGCAGTGGAGCTGGCATTTTTTATAACTATGTAGACTTGCGGTTTCATAACCCAACTCAGCAAACGTTTCAAATTCGCGTTTGGCTAACAGAAAACCATCTCAAAGGGGCAATTTACACCGATCAACTGTGGCCATACTCTTATCATGTATTTGAGAAAAATCATCAGTTTTTGCAGCAGGGAGATCGCGTCTATCGGCAAAATGAAATCTGGCGATCGCCCATCGAAAAAAGAACAGGCAAGCATTTATCAGCCGAACGGTTGATACAAAATTTCGCCGAAGTAAAATATGCGCTTGATCCGGCTTTGCTAACACCAGCGATCGCCCCAGAACCCGTCCCCAAAATGCCGTCCACCTAGGCAAGTTCACCCAAGCTAAAATTTTCGATCTAGAATCAAAAGCAAAAAGCAAGCGATCCATCAGGTAAACCCCGCCCAGATTAGCAAACCCTATGGCGATCGCGACAAATGCCGTATTCTTAAATCGGAGTCAATCAACGCAGAATTCCCGTAACTGTGCAATGGTTTGTCCGTCACGCTGACAGCTAACCATCCCGATTTAACCGAGCCTCTGGCTCTCCGCCGGCCTAAACCCAGCGAGATTTTCAGGCTTAAGTATCAATCCCAACTGCAAAGGTGATTGGGGCGTTTTAATCTGTCTTGTTGACACCGTTTACTAAACTAATACCACTTGTATTCCTTGTTTTTCACTGCTCTCTAGCCACTGGAACTATGCTTGAATCTTACCGCCAACACGTTGCTGAACGCGCCACTTTGGGCATCCCAGCCTTACCTCTGACCGCTCAACAAATGTCAGAGTTGGGCGAGTTGCTGAAAAATCCGCCCGCCGGAGAAGCAGACTTTTTGCTCCACCTCTTGCGCGATCGCGTGCCCCCCGGTGTGGATGAAGCCGCCTATGTCAAAGCAGGATTTCTCACAGCGATCGCCAAAGGCGAAATCACCAGCCCCCTCGTCAGCCCCAAAGATGCCGTCGAACTGCTAGGCACCATGATGGGCGGCTACAACGTCCATGCCCTGATTGACATGCTTCAGTCATCCGATGCCGAACTCGCCGCCACCGCCACCACCGCTCTGAGCAAAACCCTCCTCGTCTACGATGCCTACCACGACATCAAAGACCTCGCCGACCAGGGCAACTCCTACGCCCAGCAAGTGCTGCAATCTTGGGCCGAGGCAGAATGGTTCACCAGTCGGCCCCAACTCCCCGAAGCGATCACCGTTACCGTCTTCAAAGTTCCAGGCGAAACCAACACCGACGACCTTTCCCCCGCCCCCCACGCCACCACTCGCCCCGACATCCCCCTCCACGCCACCGTCATGCTGGAAAGTCGGCAACCAGGCAGCCTGGAAACCATCGCAGCCCTGAAACAACAAGGCCATCCCGTTGCCTATGTCGGCGATGTCGTGGGCACTGGTTCCTCCCGGAAATCGGCGACGAACTCCGTCCTCTGGCACATCGGCGACGATATCCCCTTTGTGCCCAACAAGCGCACCGGCGGCTTCTGTCTGGGTGGCAAAATCGCGCCCATTTTCTTCAACACGATGGAAGATTCGGGTGCGTTGCCCATTGAGTGCGATGTGACGCAGATGGAAACAGGAGACGTAATCACCATCTACCCCTACAAAGGCGAAATCACCAACGCCGCCGGAGCAGTCATCTCCACCTTTACCCTCAAACCCGACACAATTTTGGATGAAGTCCGGGCGGGCGGGCGCATTCCTCTATTAATTGGGCGAACGCTGACAGATAAAGTGCGGGCGGCAATGGGCCTGGAGCCAAGTCCGGTCTTCACCCGGCCTCAAGTTCCGGCGGATTCCGGTAAGGGCTTTACGTTGGCACAAAAAATGGTGGGCAAAGCTTGTGGCTTACCCGGTGTGCGTCCGGGGACGTATTGCGAACCCCTGATGACAACGGTTGGTTCTCAAGATACTACTGGCCCGATGACCCGCGACGAGCTAAAAGAGTTGGCCTGTCTGGGTTTTGGGGCAGATTTGGTGATGCAGAGCTTCTGTCATACCGCCGCCTATCCTAAACCTGTAGACGTGGTGACCCATCGCAATCTGCCCGATTTTATCAATTCGCGGGGCGGGGTGTCGCTGCGGCCTGGGGATGGCATTATCCACTCGTGGCTGAACCGGATGCTATTGCCGGATACCGTAGGGACGGGGGGCGATTCTCACACGCGCTTTCCGTTGGGTATTTCGTTCCCGGCGGGGTCTGGGTTGGTGGCGTTTGCGGCGGCGCTGGGAGTCATGCCGTTGGATATGCCGGAATCGATTTTGGTGAAGTTCAAAGGGAAGCTTCAGCCCGGTGTGACGCTGCGGGATGTGGTGAATGCAATTCCCTATGTGGCGATTCAGCACGGGAAATTGACGGTGGCCAAGGAGAATAAGCAGAATATTTATTCGGGCAAGATTATTGAAATGGAGGGATTGCCTGACCTCAAGTTAGAGCAGGCGTTTGAGTTGACTGATGCAACGGCAGAGCGATCGGCGGCGGGCTGTACGATTAAACTGAGTCCTGAGACGGTGGCTGAATATTTGCGATCGAATGTGGCGCTGCTCAAGAATATGGTGGCGCGGGGCTATGGTGATGCGCGAACGATTTTGCGGCGGGTCGCGAAGATGGAAGCGTGGCTGGCGGCACCGAGCTTGATGGAAGCGGATGCGAACGCGGAGTATGCAGACATCATTGAGGTGGATCTGGATCAAATTACGGCACCGCTGGTGGCGGCTCCCAATGACCCGGACAACATTAAGCTGATGTCGGAATGTGCAGGCGATCCGGTGCATGAGGTGTTTATTGGCTCGTGTATGACCAATATTGGTCACTACCGCGCTGCTGCCAAGGTGTTGGATGGGGCTGGCCCGGTGAAGGGACGGTTGTGGATTTGTCCACCGACACGGATGGATGAAAAACAGTTGCGGGAGGAGGGCTATTACGGCATTTTTGCGGCAGCGGGAGCGAGGACGGAAATGCCGGGGTGTTCGCTGTGTATGGGCAACCAGGCCCGTGTGGCGGATGGGGTTACGGTGTTTTCGACTTCGACGCGGAACTTTAATAACCGGATGGGGAAAGGGGCGCAGGTCTATCTGGGGTCGGCGGAACTGGCGGCGGTGTGTGCGCTGTTGGGCAAAATTCCGACGGTGGAGGAGTATATGGAGATTGTGACGAAGAAGATCGATCCGTTTGCGGCGGATCTTTATCGGTACCTTAACTTTGACCAGATTGCTGGCTTTGAGGATGAGGGCCGGGTGATTCCGTTGGATGAGATGCCGAAGATTGAGGAGATTTTGGGGATGCCGACGGCAACTCGTTAGTCACTCGTTAACTTGGGTCGATCGCGTTCAGCGGCTATCTTCGGGTAGAACTAGGGCGCGATCGCCAACCCAAGGGGCAAGGAACAGCAAAGCGCGATCGATCGCTGGGGCAACCGGGCGGTCTTTTTGTGCTGGTGGTTTGGGGCGGCTTGTGGGTGTGGAGTTTGTTGCAGCAAAAAATCCCCAGAGCGGTGACTGCTTTGGGGATTTCGCATGAATGTGAGGGGCGATCGCGAGAACGCCAATTCAGAATTGCTAGAAATCAGATTTCTGTCGCAAGGATGCTACAAACTTTAGGCATCCGATTGGAGAAATCCGATTTCTGTACCGAGGCTCTAGGCGCTGGCGCTAATAGAGGCTGGCTTGTAGAGGCGATCGCGCACTGTTACCATTGCTTCCACCAGGCGATCGATTTCCTCCTGGGTATGGAGCGCATTCGCCGTAATCCGAATTCGAGGTTTGGCAATAAACCAGATTGGCGAGACCCAAATGCCGTATTCCATCATTTCTCTGGCGAATAGCTTCGGATTCATTTCTGGCGGCAAAATTACGGGCACCACATTGGTTTCCCCGATCGCGGCAAAATCTTGAGCGGCCAGGGCAGCCCGCAAATAACGGGTGTTTTCTTGCAAACGGGCAACTAATTCCGGCTTTTGTTGCACCAGGCGCAAGCTTTGCAGGGCCGCTGCCGTCAACGGGGGAGCCAGCGAACAGGTACCAATGGACGTAGGCGACACATTCAGCAATGGCTTCAACTCCGCGACATGGGTGCTAATCGCCGCCCCAACGGATGCGCCAAACTTGGAGAACGTCGTCATAATCAGCGGCACAACCCCTTTGGCGATCGCGTCGGCAGGAGTCAGATTGTAATACTCATAAATCCCCCGTCCCGTCGCCCCGATCGCCCCAGAGGCATGGGCTTCATCCATCAACAACACACTGCCGGGATAATTGGACAGGATATCAATCATTTCTGGCAGGGGAGCCAGATCGCCATCCATCGAAAACACTGCATCGGACACGACTAAAATGCGATCGTCCGGCTTTGCATACCGCTTCAACTTGCGGGCAAAGTCTTCCATATTGCAGTGGCGATATGCCTTCACCCGCACCCGTGGGCTGTGCCCAAACAGCTTGCCCGATCGCGTTCCCGCATTGGCCAGGGCCGACACAATACACCCATGATTCAACACATCGGTCAAAATCAAGGTTTCGCGCGTATTTTGAAAACCCGGAACAGGAATCGCCAGGTGGCAGAACGCATCCATCAGCGCCTGCATCGCCATCCAGGCATTCAAAAAGAGCTGGGTATGGGGCAAATGCTTAAACTGGGACACTTCTGCTTCGAGCTGGCGATGGAGGTCAATCCGGCCACTCAAAACCGAGGTCGAACTATTTGAAGTGCCATATTGCAAAATCGCATCGATCGCGGCTTGTTTTACCGATTCATCATGAGTTGCCCCCAGGACATCATTCGTGCAAAACGTGAGCACAACTCGGCGCTTACCCGTTGTGGCTTCTTCAATTTCCACAACATTGCCATTTTTGCGGTGGCAGATGTACTCATCGGGATCAAGCCCGCTTTCGTACCAGCGTTGGACATATTCCTTTACAACTTGCACAATTTACTCCTCTCACCTTTTCGGTAGCCTATCGCCTGTAGCTCAGTATAGGTGGCTCTGTCAATAACATCTAGGCAAAGTTAGTTAACAAAGTAAGTCTGTTCGGGGCTAACAAAACGTCATATAAAAATGTCTAATCCCACTGTCTCATGTCGGCGGAAAAATCCAACACGGCGATCGCGGGGAACTAGCTTTGGGGGCACTCATTTTAGCGATCGCCGGAGCCGCCACTGACTGGGGCCACGCCCTTATTTTTTTAATGCTCAAGCCACCACGCCCCATCGGGAATAAATTCAAATATAACGGGGGGTGGTCAACTTCGGATATGGGTTAGACACCGGGCAAGTAATTTTCCGGGGGCTAGCCGCAAGAACCGGGGCAATGACTCCTTTGTCAAGCGTTACTTGGCTAAGCGTGAATCAGCCGGGTCTGTTCTAGTCTGGAAGACGGTGGATCTGGGTCGTTTGTGCCCAGCAGTGCGGCGAGTTTGGCGATCGCCGCTGCCGCCCCACAGCCCTGAGGAAAGAGCTTGGCCAAAACCGCCGCACCACACCCCTACCCATCACTTAAAGCCATCGCTGCTATTCACCCGAATCCGAGGTTGTCACAGCGGAGGACGGCGCAATATTTTCCAGATTCGCAATCACCTGGAGCACTTCTTTCACAATCGGCGCAGCCACGGTTCCCCCATAGCCCCCGCCGGCGGGTTCATCAAAAACAGCTAACACAACGTAGCGCGGTTTGTCTGCCGGAAAGATGCTCACAAAACTGGTCACGTAGGCGCTTTCGGAATACCCGCCGAACCCATTGGCCTTCTGGGAGGTGCCGGTTTTCCCCGCGACCCGGTAGCCGGGAATCTGGGCCGCTTTCCCCGTCCCTTCGGTAACAGCGCCCTCCATCATGGCCATAATGGCATCTGTGGTTGGCGGGGAAAAAACCTGGCGGGCGGGGGGTAAGTTGGGCCGCCAGTAGAGCTTGCCTTTGCTGTTATACAATCCCCGGACAACATGCGGCGTGACCAGTTTGCCACCATTGGCGATCGCGGAATGCAATTGGGCCAGATGAATCGGTGTCATGGAAAAACCTTGCCCAAAGGCAGATACCGCCCGTTCCAACCGCGATTTGACAAAGGTTGACCGTTCGCGAAATTGACCGGCCACCTCCGACGGTAAATCAATCCCCGTCAGGCCGCCCAAGCCCAAACTCCGGAGCCATTGATAATACACTTCGGGTTTGATGGCATCAACGATGTGTACCATGCCGGGGTTGCTGGAGTTAATCACAATGTCGCTGATAGAACTGCCGCCACCACCACCCTGGATGGGCCACCCATCAACATAAATTTGGCCCGGATTATCAATCGGCGTATCGACGTTCACAGACTTGGTTTCGAGGGCGATCGCCACATTAATCGGCTTAAACGTTGACCCCGGTTCATACAAATCCGTAATCGCCCAGGTTTTGAACCGCTCCGGCTTTGATTTGTAGTATTCATTTGGGTTGTAAGACGGCTCCGACACCAACGAAATCAACTCGCCCGTGTGGGGGTCCATCACAATCACCAAGCCCCGTTTGGCCCCAACGGCTGCCACCTGCTTCTTCACAATGGGCTGCACTAACCGCTGTAATCGGGTATCCAACGTCAGCCGCAGTTGCAAGTCGTCCAGATTCAAAAACCCAGAGGGCACCCCGTCGGGCATCACTGAACCGTCGCCCATCTGCCGCAACTGAACAGATTCAATTTTCCGGGCCAGCACATTTTGTTGGCTGAGTTCCAATCCTGCTTGGCCGTTATGCTCTGAATCTACAAACCCGACAATTTCGGCGGCCACTTCGTTGTAAGGATAAAGCCGTTGCTGATGTTGGATTAGCTCCAGGCCATCAATACCAAGGTTGACAATGCGTTTGTGGGCATCTTCGTTGACGGAATACTCAATCCGAATGCCCGATGGCCCTTCATTGAGCTTTTCAAGAATTTCGGTGGAAGGCTTGTCTAAAATCGGCGCGATCTGTGTGGCTACGTCATCTTTTGACAGTTTGAACAGCTTGGGGTGGGCATAGAGGGTGTAAACGGGGCGATCGATCGCGAGAACATTCCCCCGGCGATCGACAATTTCCCGACGGGGCACAAAGGGCCGGAGATAGAGCAAATGCTGGCTTTCGGCAATGCTATGGAGCAGGGGGCCTTTGACGATCTGGACATAAAACAGATTGATGGCCAGGAGGCCGGTGCTGAGAGCCAGGATGGCCCAAACCAAACCCACGCGAAATTTGGTTGTGTTGGCCCAGGTTGGGATCTGGAGCTTGTACCGCCGCCCAGAGCGAGGGCGAGAAACTGCAATGCGAGAAGGGGGATTCGCCATGAGCCGCCATGAGTAAAGTCTAAAACAGGCCAAAAATCATGCTTGGAGCGGAACGGGAGGGTCGCGATCGCGCCGGGACTGAGCCACACCCCAACCGCTGCGACTATCGGGGGCGATCGCCGTGGGCCAGCATGGGGCCACCCCAAAGCTTAGTAACTGACAGGTTCGGCTTCGGTGGCAGGGGCAGATCGGATCACTAGGGGGGCCGTGGGCACCGCAGGGCGGGGGGGGGCAGGCTCCAGTTGGACGGTGTGGGCGGGGGTGCGGGGCACCAGACCAGCGCCGGGTTTTTCCGCTTGTTGCATAATCTGGTTTTTCAACGCTTCGCCCATCACGGTCATTTGCCGTTCGCTTTGCTGCATCGATTTCAGGTTGCGATAGCCTTTGCTCCAGTATTGCTGCATGTAAATGGTGCTGCTGTAAACCACCAGGGCAGCGGTGACGAGCACCAGGGTCAACAGCCAGGAACCCCGTTGGCAGCGTAACAATAGATTGAGCCAAGCTGGGTAAGCCGGTTTGCGGGGCAAACGACTAACGGAAGCTGCCGCCGCTTGTCCCCCTCTTGCCGCTGGCAGCACCGTTAAGGCCGCTTGGCGTAGCGATGGGGGGGGGAGGGGGGGAGAGGCGGGTCTTTGGGCCTGCCGCCGAGCTGTGGCCCGTGGCCTAGGGGACGGGGCGGGCGGGCGAGGTTGCTTAAGAGCTGTTGCCATCCGCTGTTTTACTCCTCATCATCAATAAACGTGGCAAAGACGGTTCTGGGTCAAGGCATCCAATCCTGGGCAGCGGGTTGAGGCCCTTAGCCATCCATCACTGGGATGGGGCTGCCGCTGCGCCATCAGGCAGTTTTGCCACTTGATAGTCTACTGCAACAATTTAGGTTGGAACCGCCGATCGCAATCGCCGGGTCAAAAGCGGGCGCGACAGGCATACCTCTAGATTTAGGGTACCCCCAGATCGGGCAATCCCAGGCAAACTCGTCAGCAAAAGCGATGGCTGCTACACTGTAGGCTCATATTGCCTCAAAGCTGACGAACTGGTGCAACACTATAACGGATCGATTTCGGCTCGCCCATCCCCCCACCGCGTTTCACAATAAATCTTTATATTCCAAGGAACTTTGCTCATGGCTGATAGTGCGTTGAAGGATCAACAGCATCCCCAATGGCGAGACGATCGCCAAATTGTGAACCAGTTATTGTCAGCGGCCCCAGAGCCATTTAACTTGGCCGAGTTAGCCCGGTTAAAAATCCGGTATCAGGGGTTTCCGGGCGCACGGGATATTCAAGCCGACCTGGACAAGGTCATGCAGGGCTGGGGCTTCACAGAAGCAGAACTGTTTGAGCAAACGCGCCAAATTCACAGCCAAACGTCTGTGTACAGCGGGTTAGGCCGCCAACGGGATGACTGGAGCTAGGGCGATCGCGCCGCCTATTGCACCCGGCTAAACCACCGCACCAACACCCGCGCCAACGCGGCCGAATTGTGCCGCACCAGCCCCGTTTCTGGATCTTCATCCATCACATTGGCCAGAATAATCCGCCGCCCTAGCCGCCCCACCACATCGCGATCGAGGGGGACTGGGTTCGATTTTTCCTGGGCATAGCGCATCAGGGCTTTGGCCGAGGGGGGCTGTTTTTGCACCAGTACCGCTTCAAAGAGCCGTTGGCCACAGGCGCGATCGATCGCCTGGATATGATCGCCAACGCTGTACCCTACGGTCTCCCCTTCCTGAGTCATGATATTGCAGACATAAATCCGGGGTGCTTTGGATTGGGCGATCGCATCCGCAATCTCTGGCACCAACACATTCGGAATAATACTGGTGTAAAGGCTACCAGGGCCAATAATAATAAAATCCGCCTCCCGAATCGCTTTGAGGGCTTTGGGCAAGGCCGGCGGATGGGACGGCACACACCCAACGCGCCGGATGGAACCCCCCGCCTCCGCAATGCTCGACTCCCCCTCAATCCGCCGACCATCCGTTAATTCCGCCCACAGCGTCATATCGCTTAAAGTCGCGGGTAATACTTGCCCCCGCACCGCTAAAACCTTGGAACTGGCCGCGATCGCCTGCTCCACATCCCCCGTAATCTCATTCATCGCCGTCAAAAACAAATTGCCAAAACTATGGCCCACTAACCCATCCCCCGCCTGGAAACGATAGCGGAACAGTTCCGTCAACAGCTTTTCCTCATCCGCCAGCGCCGTCAAACAGTTGCGAATATCCCCCGGCGGCAACACCCCAATCTCGCGCCGCAACCGCCCCGACGACCCCCCATCATCCGCCACCGTCACCACTGCCGTAATATTGGCACTAAAACTCTTGAGACCCCGCAGCAAATTGGATAGCCCCGTCCCGCCCCCAATCACCACAATGCGCGGCCCACGATTTAGCCGCCGATGGGTCAGCAGCATATCGATTAACTCCTCATCGCCATCGGGCATCAACACTTCCGTAATCGAGTTGAGAGTGCGACTTTGCCCCCACCACACCAGCAATAACCCCGACCCCAACACCAGCGGCCCACTGAGATAATTGGGGATCGTATCCGCAATTTGCTGCAACACAAACCCCAAAAATTGAGTGGTATAGAACACCGGGGTGAGTTTCATCCAAATCGCAAAGCCCAGGGTAGCGAGTAAAACGCCAGTGGCGCTAATCAGCAGCCATCGCTTGACAGAAAGCCCCGGAGCCAGCCACTTAAAAGCCCGATTGACGCGATAGGGCGTGCGACTCACAGATTCGTGTTTGAGGGCGTGAATTGCTTGTTTCAGAAGGCCAATGGTCATTGCAATGGGGGGGATAGGGGAACGGAGAGAATAAGGGTTTTGGTAAATTTGTTGGCAAGTTGACGGTAGTGAACGTTAAGAGAAGTCTATAAATTAAGTCTGTAAGTTAAGTGAAAATGATAAGTCTATCAATGCGGGCAAGCTTGCCATTCAACGTGGATCAAGGGGAAAGGCCGCCCCCTGCTGCGTGGGTAATCAGCGAGTCGGTCAATAACAGGGGAGTAATCATGGTCAAACTAGCATAGGTGCAGGATAAGCTCAGTTAGAACAAATGTGACACAATCGCTTGACAGCAGCGGCCCTAAACGCCAGTTTTTGGGTTGGCTGGGGGGAGGGGGTTGTTTGTGGTCGAAGGTTTTATGATTTAAGTAAAAATTCCTGGGGCTAAAAATCAATCGCCGCAAACCATCCATAAGCAGTAAGAATGGAGGATGACACGGAAACTCGATGCAATGGCTCGATGCAATGGGCTGTGGGTGCCAGCAAGGAGGGGCGTGATGCGGTTTAATCAGGGGGCCAATGCGAGATTGACGCGGCGGTGAGCTTGGTGGCGGTAGCCCAGGGCGGTTAACCCTCGTTTTTGGGCACTACTATACTCGAAGTTGGATAATTGCATTGTTAAATGGTTTGTATTTTTAATTTGCATCACATCTCGTAAAAAATATTACTTAAGTTTAGCTTTTGTAAAGTGTTATGAATTTAAACCACCCGCTGGGGGCATCTAGACTGGTATTTGGGTCAGACGCAGCGACTTCACAAATGGAGATGAGCTGACGAACGGGTTGGGTTAATCCTGTGATGCCGATTGGGTGGCACTGCCTTTGGTTGAGCGTTGTGGTCGGGTGGTTGGGTAAACTGCGTTTTAACTTCATGTCTTCGCTTACTTCACGTTTGCATCCTGATGGTTGAACCCTTGATTGAGCTAAAAGGGATCTCGAAAGCGTTTGGCGATCGCGCTGTTCTAGACTCTGTGGATTTGACGATTTACCCCGGTGAGGCGGTTGCCATCATTGGGCCATCGGGGACAGGAAAATCGACGATTTTGCGCATTATGGCGGGCTTGTTGGCCCCGGATGAAGGTGAAATTTTTATCCAGGGTCAGCGCCGTCGGGGCTTAATTGAAGACAGTCCTGACCCCATTGGGATTGGGATGGTGTTTCAACAGTCGGCCTTGTTTGATTCGTTGACGGTGGACGAGAATGTGGGGTTTCTCTTGTATGAACACTCCAAGTTGCCTCGGCCCAAAATTCGCACGTTGGTCGAAAAGCGGTTAGAAATGGTAGGGTTGTCGGGCATTAGCGATCGCTACCCATCCCAATTGTCGGGCGGGATGCGGAAACGAGTCAGTTTTGCGCGGGCGATCATGGCCAATCCGGATGACCCCAAGGCGATTCCGGAGGTGTTGCTTTATGATGAACCCACCGCCGGACTAGACCCGATCGCGTCTACTGTGATTGAGGATCTGGTGCGCCAACTCCAGGCGGCCGAGGGGGGATGTAGCACCTATGTCATTGTGACCCACCAAGACAGTACAATTCGGCGAACGGCCGATCGCATCATTTTGCTCTACCAGGGGAAGGTGCAATGGGAAGGAACGGTACCAGACATTGATACAACAGATAATCCATTGGTGCGGCAATTTTTTAGTGGTTGCGTGGATGGGCCAATTCAGGTGGTGGGCTAAGGGGCCAGAGGGGGGCACAGCCGGAGCATAATCGGCTGGAATGAACGAATGACTAAAAATAACTAACTAAATGCTATTGAGCCGTTGGTGCTAGTGGGGAAAGGTGTATGCGATCGCGTACCGTGCGAGAAGGATCGGTCGGATTATTGATTTTGGCGGGAATTGGGCTATTCGCGGGGATTGCGCTATGGCTCAAAGGCTTCAGCCCTGGCAATCGGAGTTTTCGGATTTTTATCGAGTTCGGCAACATTGTGGGGTTGCAGGTGGGGGCACCCGTCCGCTACCGGGGGGTCAACATTGGCAAAATCAGCGCCATCAACCCCTTGCCAAACAAGGTAGAAGTTGAGGCGCAAATCAACCCGGCAGATATTATCATTCCGGCGGATGTGGTGGCCCAGGTGAACCAATCGGGTTTGATTAGCCAAACGGCGATCGAACTCAAGCCCCTCAGCCAGTTTTCCGGCACGACAAACAGCAAACCGCTGGATAGCGATTGCAATGGCGATGTCATTTTGTGCAACAATGCGCGGTTGCCGGGAGAAGCCGGGGTCAGCATTGATGAACTGATCCAAGCGTCGGTGCGGTTTGCCAACGTCTACACCGATCCCAAGTTTTTTGCCAATGTGAATTCGGTGGTACAAAATACCTCGGAAGCTGCCGCCGAGATTACCAAATTAAGTAAAGAATTTACCCTATTAACGAAAGATGCCCGTCAAGAACTGCGGACATTTTCGACTTCGGCGGCGGCGGTGAGTCGGACGGCAGACAAGTTAGGCGTGACGGCGGAGCAGGTGAATGGGCTATTGGCTAGCAACCGGGCCACCTTGGTGACAACGCTGGACAATCTCAGCCAGACCAGCAGCCAATTGCGGCGGACGACGCAGAGTTTGGGCACGACGCTGGAACAAGTTGATCAGGGGAAATTTATTCGCAATTTGGAAACGTTGACGACAAATGCGGCCCAGACATCGGCGAACCTTAAGGCGGCTTCGGATGCGCTCAGTCGGCCCGAAAATTTGTTGATGTTGCAGCAAACGCTGGATTCGGCGCGGGCAACGTTTCAAAATGCTCAAAAAATTACGGCGGATCTGGATGAGTTGACGGGTGATCCGGCATTTCGGACTAATTTGCGGAATTTGGTGAATGGGCTAAGTGGGTTGGTGTCGTCTACGCAGCAGTTGCAGCAACAGGCCCAGACGGCCCAAATTTTGGCCCCGATCGCCTCGTCGCTGAAAACCCCTGCCCCACAAATGGAACAAATTGTCATTCCGGTGCCGCGATCACTGGGGAAAATGGGCAACTCTGGCCCGTCGGAACCCCGCCAAGAGCAACCCCCCGCCGCAAATTGAATCTAGTTCTTGTGCGGCCCATGCATCCAGCGGGCTTGGGGGAGTGGTTTGACCCCGGCTTTAGTTTTTTTGCAGGAGCGCTTTGAACCGCTGGTCTTTGCGGATGCGATTGAAACTGGGGTCGGTTCTGGCCATGAGTTGACAGAGATAGGGACTGTAGCTGATGGCTTGTTGGAGGTTTTCGATCGCGCGATCGGGCAGGTTTTGCAGCGCATAACAACTGGCTTTGCCATACCAGGCGTTCGCATTGTTGGGTTTGAGCTGAAGGGATTTCTCAAAGCTGGCTAAGGAGTCGGCAAATTGCCCCAACTTGGCCAAGACCATGCCGCGATAGTTCCAGGCGTAGTAGCAACTGGGTTTGATGATGAGGGCGTTGTTGAGGCCGTGCAGCGCCTCTGGATAGCGATTGAGACAACTGAGGGCCACGGCTTTGTTATACCAGGCTTTGTAGCTGTCGGATTTGAGGGTTAGCACTTTGTCAAAGCTTTCGACGGCTTCTTTGTAGCGGCACAATCCCATGAGAGCTTTGCCAAAATTTTGCCAGGCGCGATAGTCATCGGGTTGCAGTTTTAAGGCCCGTTCAAAATTCACCAGGGCTTCTTCGTAGCGGGTTAGTTTGGCGAGGGCAATGCCTTTCCCTTGCCATGCGGGGGCAAATTTTGGTTGGAGGGCGATCGCTCGGTCAAAACTCTGGACGGCTTCTTCGTAATGGCCAGACCCTTCGAGGGCATACCCCCGGCAGCTCCAGGCGCGGTAATCCTGGGGGCGATCGGTCAGGAGGACATCATACTTGGCGACGGAGCGTTCGTAATGGCCCAGTTCGCGCAGCATGTGCCCGTGGCTATACAGAATTTGCGAGTCTTCGCTGTGATCCATAGAGTCCTAAAGGTGGCAGCACCAGAGCAAAACACCAGACTGTGCCCCTTGGTGGGATTGGGCTAGAGCCGCCCGTGAATCAGCGCTGCGAAGCGGGTGTCTCCGCGCAACCCATCAAAATCAGAGTTGGTTTTGGCGATTTCCCGATATTCGTGGGGGCTGAGTTCGACGGCTCGTTGGAGGTTTTCAAAGGCGATGTCATAGTTTCCCTGGAGGGCATGGCAGCACGCTTTGTTATACAACGTGTTGGGGTTGTCTGGTCTTAGTTCTAAAGCTCTATCATAACTAGCGATCGCGCTTTCGAGTTGCCCCAGGTGATACAAGGCATTGCCGCGATTCGTCCAGGCTTCTTCAAAATCGGGTTTAAATTCGATGGCTTTGTTGTAACTGGCGACGACTTGGGTGAGTTTGCCCAATTGCTTCAGGGCGAGGGCGCGGTTGTACCAGGCCCAGTAATAATCGGGTTTGAATTCGATGGCGCGATCGTAGCTGGCGATCGCTTCGTCGTAGCGTTCCAAGTTGCGGAGGGCGATGCCCCGGTTGTACCAGGCCCAGCAGTAGTTGGGTTTGAATTTGATGGCTTGGTCGTAGCTGGCGATCGCGGCTTCGTAGCGGTGCAAGTCATCCAGGGCGCTGCCCCGGTTATTCCAGGCTTCGGCAAAGCCCGGTTCGTATTCTAAGGCTTGGTCGTAGCTGGCGATCGCGGCTTCGTACCGGCCGAGGCGATAGAGGGCGTTCCCCCGGTTGTACCAGGCATCGGGGTAGTCGGGTTCTTGTTCGAGGACGGCATCGTAGCTGGCGATCGCGGCAAGATAGTTGTGTTGGCGGTTGAGATATAGCCCCTTCTGAAATCGCAAGGTGACTTCGATGCTGCGGAAGTTCTCCATACTGGTCTCTGGCTTCATAGGTGGCATGAGGGATTGGTTTGTGCTTCTGTATCTAAATTGCCCTACTCGTCGAGCGTGGCAAACAGTGATTTCTCAGAAAGAAAACCGCCGTTTATCAGGGTACGTACGTGTGATGCGGAAGATGGGGTGAAATTTGGCTGGGGTGAACGCTGCCAGCAGGGGCGGCAACACTTGACCGGGCTAGGGATTGCGCCCGTCTGGGCCAAGTTTGGCGATCGCCCTGGCCCAGTTTCGGGTTAGCGCCCCCTCAGCCTAACTGTTGATGGGTTTTGGTTGGTTCACTGGACGGAGGATGTAGGGCGCGATCGCCGTTGCGGCGGTCGTTGTGGCGGCGGCGAACACGAGTCATGGCCCAGATGGCCCCATTCAATTGTCGTACCATATTGCATCCCAGTCTGTTGGTCTATGGTGCTCTAGGATGGTCTGCTAGACCAGAAAGATTATCTGAAGTTTTGGTGAATCAGATCAAAATCTGCAAAGCACTGATAAGGATTTTGCCATGCGATGCTAGCCAGTGCTGACGCATCTGCCAGTCTTCCAGTTCCAGGGCAGCGTGGGGGTTCAGCCGGGATCAAGCAGGGAGACGGGGTTAGGGGAGGGAAATTCAAAGTCTTTGTCGCGATCGCGGTCGGCTTCGAGGCGGTTGGGATGATTCAGGGTGAGGTTGCGGCGGCTGATGGCTTCTGGAAAGTCGGGCTGGAGGCGTAAGGCTTCGTCGTAGCTGGCGATCGCGGCGGCATAGTGCCCCAAGTGATCAAAGGCAACGCCGCGACTATACCAGGCTGGGTAAAATTCAGCGTTAATGGCCAGGGCGCGATCGTAGCTGGCGATCGCGGCTTCGTTCTGCCCCAAATGGTTCAGCGCAATGCCCCGACCATACCAGGCTTCGTACAAATCGGGTTGGGCTTGCACGGCTTTGTCGTAGTTGGTAATGGCTTCGGCGTATTGGGCCAGTTTCCGAAAGGTGGTGCCCCGGTTGGCCCAGGCCCAGGCAAATTTAGGATCAAGTTTAATGGCGGCCTCGTAATGGGCGATCGCCGTTTCATATTCCCCCGCTTTGTGCAGGGCGGCACCGCAGTTGTACCAAACCGTTGTGAGGTCGGGTTTGAGGTCGAGCGCACGGCGATAGCTGGCGATCGCGTCTTCGTAATGGCCAATGGCATCTAAAGCCAAGCCCCGCGTATGCCACGCTTGATACAGGTTGGGTTGCAGGGCTAACGCGCGATCGTAGGCGGCGATCGCTTCGGGGTTGCGCCCCAGTTTATGCAACAAATTGCCCAGATTATGCCAGGTGCCATGCCAGTCGGGCCGGATGTCTAGCACCCGTTGATAACTGTCCAGGGCCGCTTGATCCAACCCCAGGCGACACAGCACGTTGGCGCGGTTGTACCAGGCGTTGGAATAGTGGGGCCGAAAGGCGATCGCTTGGTCGTAGCTGGCGATCGCGGCTTCGTATTGCCCCAATTTGCTTAATGTAATGCCCTGGTTGTACCAGGCTTTGGCATAGTCCGGCTCGATTGCCAGGGCTTGTTGATAACTATCCAGCGCGGCCTGATAGCACCCCAGCTTATCAAACGCATTGCCCCGATTAAACCAGGCTTGATAATAGTCGCCACGTAGTTTTAGCGCCCCATCATAGGCCGCGATCGCCGCTTCGTAACTGCTCAAATTGAATAGGGCAATCCCCTGATTGTTAAACGCTTCGGGATAGTCAGGCTGTAAATCAACCGCCTGTTTAAAACTGGTCACCGCCTCCGCGTACTGCCCCAACTCACTGCACGCCATGCCCCGAAAAAACCAAACTTCCGCCAGACCTGGATAAAATTCCAACGCCTGATCAAAACTGGTGATGGCATCTTCGTAGGCTCCCGCATGGCTGAGTTGCAACCCTTGCTGGAAGTAAAGTTCTGCTGCGGGGCCAGAAATTCGGGACATAGGGGTTCAAAATCGTCCAGAACAAAGCAATCAGACCAAATCAAGCCGAATCAAGCAATCCGAGCGAACCAAGTCAGATTAAACCAATGAGACCCGACCCGCTCCAAACACCATTTCACCACCACCGTAGTCAAATCCTAGTCCAATTCTGAGGGTTTTCGTACCTTTTGTTAGGCTGGGGGGTTGCGGTGGCGCTCCAGCCAGTTTGCTCTAAGGGGTTTCCGCCTCTCCGCCCAAAACAGCACGCCTTAGGATCGTAGATTCAATAAAATCTGATTTTGCTAATCGCCCGCACCCCCTTTCCTCTCCCTAAGGCGAGGGGTGCCGCAGGCGGGGAGAGGGAATGCCGCAGGCGAGTTTATTTAATTTTCGTTCCTTAAGGCCAGGGTTACGACGCGATTGGTGCTGTCGGCTTGAACGTTTGCCTCGTGTAGAATGCCGTGGCGGTTGGCCACTGCTAAGGCCCAGTTTAGCCGCAGTTTGGGGGAGTGGTCAGCCCGATAATGAATGATGATGAATGGACTAAGGCATAGGACGGGGCGATCGCCCCCAGGATGCTGATCGGGTTTTGCGCCGCGATTCTGATCTTCCAGATACGGTTTTCCCAGGAATACTGTAAAGTTGTCATCAATCTATCTGTACGACCGTAATAGATTATAAAGAAATATGTAGATAATGCGGAAAAGGGAGGGAAAAGCGCCGGTCTGATTAAGAAAAGAGGCACATCGTCAAGTATCTATTCATGCAGTTAAATGATGCCGTTCAACAGCACTTTCTCAAACGCGGGAATGCAAGCGAACTGTTGTCAAGTTTCTCGGTTTTGGCCGCTGGGCCTGTGCCCGCGTCCCCCTGGGGTGGCAAGGGTCACGCACGGGTGGCCGGTGGACTTTGCAGAAGTCCGTCTCGGGGCGGTTCTTGGACAAGGGCCAAAGGATTATGCTGATCAGCATTTAACTTGAGCGAACTTTAAATCTTTGCGGTGGGTTTTTTCTGCGGCCCTCTCGCAACCACAAGAGATAGTACATCGATGATGAATCAACGGGGCGATCGCTCGCCGCATTTAGCCTGGATCGACGGGATACTGATCTGTTCGGTCGTGATGCTGCTGCTATATCACGTTCAGTTACGGTTTACGGGGTATGCATACACGCCACAACCCACTGGACTGGCCAACAATTTGCAACAGCTTTTGGTCGCGAACTATCGCTTGCCCGATCTGGGTTGGTTGACCCAGGGGTTGGGGCTGGTGAGTTGGTTTGGGTTCCAGTGGATCGATGTTTTGGTGATCATCGGTGGCTTTAGCTTGGTTGTCTCCCTAGAGCACCAACGGTTTTTACCCCGTCGGTTTTTGGGGCGATCGCTGGGGCAAGTGCTCTGGCCGTTTTGGACGGTGGTTTGGTTGGTGTATCCGTTGCTGTGGGCAATCGCGATCGCCACCAAAACCTACTTTCCCCCCGCCTGGTATCTCTTTGCAGGGCTGACATTTCCCCTCGTCTACACCTACAACAGCGATCTCCTCATCAGTACCAGTGCCAATTGGTGGCTGATGTCGTTGATTCTCAGTTTTGTGGTCAGCTTTCCCTTTCTCTGGCGGTTGTTGCACCGTTGGGGCCGGATGAACCTCCTTTTGGTCAGCCTCGTGGTGACGGTTGGCTATCGTGCCTTAGCCGTGTATGTGTTGCGGGGCCACCCAACCTATGTGTTGTGGGATAGTCCCGCCAGTTCCCAGCCGTTTGCGTTGTTTCTCGCGAAGCTCAGCATTTTTGTGGTGGGGATGGTGGCTGGCAGTGCGTACTTGCAGCGTCGAGGCCCAGCTTATTGGCCTCCTGGGCTGGCGATCGCGATCGGCTTGGGGCTTTACGGCCTGGGTTTTGGGTGCCAGTTCTATTATCTGGGGTGGATCGTGTCCGATCTGTTGGTCTCGGCAGGATTGGCCCTGGGGTGCATGGGGGTCATGCAGTGGCTGGCACAAGTGGACTGGATCGCAATGGGGATGACCACGCTGGGCCAATATGCCTATCCATATTTTTTGCTGTATGGGCTAGTGGTCGATCGCGTGTTGCAGTTTATTGTGCAGGGGGAACCCGCCCAATACCTCATGGCTTTGCCGGTTATGGTGGTCGGGACGTTGATTTTGGCAATGGTGACGGACTATACCAGTCCCTTGCTGCGGCGAGTCGTCATGGGTTTACTGCAAGATTTGGATTATGTTTTATCCAGAACTCCGAAGTTTCAGCGGCGGGTCTGGAAGTTACATGTAGGGGATCAGGTGTTTTACCGGGGTGAGGCAGGTTGGACTGTGTTAAAAGTTGAAAAACTATGGGACGAGCAAGAGTTTATTCTGTGCCAGGTCAGCGATGGTCAGCGATCGCTCTGGGCCAAGGAAGAAGACCTCAGACCTAGAGGGAAGTAACAACAATGCTCGATTTAGTCTGTTTGCGGGGCACAAGGGTTTGGCCCCAGCATGGAAAACGCACCTGGACACATGGAGGAGTGGCAACGTGAAGCGCTGGTCAGTTGATCTGCATAAGCTGATCTACACCCATATTGTGATGATTGGGTTGCCTACCATTTTTTACTATTGCTTGCGCCAGGGTGGGTTCACGCTAATTAATGTCCACATCGCGATCGCCACCTTTTTCCTGGTGAGTTCGATCATGATCATTATTGAAGCGACCCATGCGTTGGTGCGTCGCTCGCCCCATCTGGCTCAACCCTCAGCCTGGAAGCTACTAGAGCAATGGTGGCGAACGTGGAAACAGCCCTTCAGCCGCCGCGATCGCCCCCCCAATCCGCCGCAATCCTTACCCCGCTGCTCTGTTTTGCTCGTGGCCTATCTCCCCAACGAACAAGACATCATTCTGGAAACGCTCCGCAAGATTTTGAACACGGTGTATCGCTCGGCAGCAGGCATTGAAGTGATTCTGGCCTACAATACCCCGGTCGATTTGCCCATTGAAACCGATCTCCACCGCTTGGCCCAGCTCTACCCAGAGTTCAAGCTATTGCGGGTGGAAGGGAGCCATTCCAAAGCGGAAAACATCAACGCAGCCCTGGATCTGCTGACGGGAGAAATCACCTGCATTCTCGATGCGGATCATCACCCTTCACCAGATTGTTTTGTGCGGGCGTGGCATTGGTTAGAGCGGGGTTACGATGTGGTGCAAGGTCGCAATGTGATTCGGAACCACATGGATAATTTGATGACCCAAAACATCGCGATCGAGTTTGAATCGCTCTACGGCGTGAGTCATCCGGCCAAATCATTTCTGACGGATTCCACCATTTTCGGCGGTTCCAATGGCTACTGGCGCACGGCTGTCCTCAAACGCATCCGGTTTAATCCCATGATGCTGACAGAAGACATTGATGCCACCATGCGAACCCTGCTCAGTGGCTATCGCATTGTCCACGATCGCAGCATCATTGCCACCGAACTGGCCCCCCCGGATTTCAACTCCTTCTGGTTTCAACGCAAACGGTGGGCACAGGGTTGGCTAGAGGTCAGCTTTAAGTATCAGCGCCGGGTTTGGAAATCCAAGCATTTCAACTTGATCCAGAAATTGTATTGGACCTACCTGCTGTATTACTGCGTGATTTACTCGGTATTTGCGTTACAAATTTTGCCGTTGTTGCTGAGTTTGTTTCTTTATCACGGGTCGTTTCCGCCCTCAGAAAATGCTTACCTGTGGGGTTGTACGCTGATTACCTTTTTTAGTGGGTTTTACCAAACTGCCGTCACGATGAAAGTATCGGCCAATCGCTATCCTGGGTTTTATTTTCTGCAATATGCGGTCATTATTTTTGTCTACACCACCCTCAAAAATATGATTTCGACTGTGGCATTGTATGACCATTTGCACGGCCATAATCAATGGGTGGTGACACCGCGTGGTGCCCAGGCCAACCGGGTCATTCAGCCGGAAAGCGTGCCAGTGCTGGCTTCGACAGCCAGTGTGGTTTCGACCAAGTAGCGGGAGGTTCGCGATCGCGCAGGGGTTTTGGCTTCATTCCGTTAGGGGGGAGGCGGGGTAGGGCGATCGCCAGTTCGCCGCTCAACGGTGAAGGAATAATCATTCACCCAAACGCGATATTCCTGGCCGGGGCGGATTGGGGTTTCGACTGTGAGGGGGAGGGTAAACGGGATGACTGCGCCGGTGCAGGGTTTGTTTGCTGGCAGTTGGTGGAACAGTTGAATCCGAATTTCGGTGGCGCTTGGTGAGATGACTTTGGCCCGTTGGATCTCGGTAATGCCGAGATTACATTGGCCGAGGCGATCGCCGTCGATCCACAGGGTCAGCCGTTCCTGCCGGAGATCGACCGCGACTTGTTTGACGGGCACGACATAGCGATCTCGAGGTTGGGGGGCGGCTGTTGCAACCCCGGTTGAGGTCAGCAGGGAGCAAATTCCAAGGGTTGTGGCTCCAAAACACCAGCACGGTAAACGCATGGGGACTTTCACGCTCAGTAGTCGGCGAATCCAGGTTAGCAAATTGGCGATCGCCCGTCACGGCGAATGGTGCAGGGTAGCTGAAAGGGGTTGCCCCGTGCCACCCCGACGGACAAGGATGAGTTCGGCGCTGATGCTAACGGCAATTTCGGCGGGGGTCAACGCGCCAATATCCAGACCAATGGGGGCATGTAGGGCTTGGAGACGGGCGGGGGGAATGTCGGCTTTGGCGATCGCCTGCAAAACTTGGCGAACTCGTTTTTTGCTGCCGATCATGCCAATGTAGGCGCAGGGCTGGGGCCGGGTTAGTAGCGCGTGGAGCGCCGCCAGATCGTACTGATAGCCACGGGTGACGAGGGCGGCGCAGAGTTGGGGGTGGTGCTGGAATTGGGCGACGACGGGGGCGATCGCGGTGGTGAAGATGCGGCTAGCTTGGGGGTAGTGGGCGGGGTTGGCCCATTCCGGGCGATCGTCCTGCACAAAGATCTGAAACCCAATGAGGTCAGCGACTTTGGCGAGTTGAATGCCACAATGGCCCGCTCCCACGATTAGCAGGGCTGGGGGAGGTTCCAGGCATTCCCGGAGTTCGGTGGCGTTTCCGGCGATCGCGGTTGAGTCCTGGGCGGCGGTGACGTAGGGCGATCGCTGGGGATCAAAGGGAGTCACCAGGGTGAGGGCTTGGCCAGACTGCAAGGTGTGGAGAATGTGGTGGACGAGGGCGATCGCGGCTTCCCCCTGCCACCGTTCCAGCCAGACCCGCATCTGGCCCCCGCAAATGCCATCGATCGCAGTTTGGACGGTGCCCGTCAGGTCAATTTCAACAAACTGCTTTGCTCCCGTCGTCAACACGCTCAGGGCGTGCTGAATCACTTTGGCTTCTCCGGCCCCACCGCCAATAGTCTGAATGGTCTGCCCATTTGGTAAGACCAGCATTTTTGCGCCAACTTCACGGGGCACCGACCCTCGGATGGCAACAACTGTGGCCAGGACGATTGGGCCAGTGGCCAGGGCCGCCGCCATTTGGGAGTAGAAGGCGATCGCGGTCAACGGTCGTTCCTAGGAGATGGCTGAAGGGACGGCTTCTGGATGGGGCATCGGTTCCCGAACGGCCTCGATCGCCATCAAGGTGGCTTCAGGGGTGGCAGGGACAGCGAGGGCCACAGAGACGGGGCGATCGCCAAAAGCAGCCACCGCCGCTCGGATGGCCTCTCGGACAGAAAAGGCCAACATAAACGGCGGTTCCCCTACCGCTTTACTGCCGTAGATCGTTCCGTCTTGGGCGGCCCGCTCCAGCAGAGTTAGATGAAAGGCTTCAGGAATTTCGCTAATGGTCGGAATTTTGTAGGTGCTGGGGGCGTGGGTACGGAGCCGCCCCTGGTCATCCCAAACCAATTCCTCCATCGTCAGCCAACCCATGCCTTGCACAAAACCCCCTTCGACCTGGCCCCGATCCACCAGGGGATTGAGGGATTGGCCCACATCATGCACAATGTCCACCTGGCGCAGTTTGAAGGTGCCCGTGAACCCGTCCACCTCGACTTCGCTGACGGCGGCCCCATAGGCAAAGTAATAGAACGGTCGGCCTTGATAGGTCTCTGGATTCCAGTGAATGTTGGGGGTGCGGTAGAACCCGGTGGCCGAGAGTTGAACGCGATCGCTATAGGCTTGTTGCACCACGGCATCAAACGCAATCCGAGCAGTGGGATAGGAGTGGCAGTAAATCCAGTCTGCTTCAAACACCAATTCCTCTGGGCCATCCAAACCTAGCATCTGGGCGGCGATCGCGGCTAACCGGGTTTTCAAGGTTTCACAAGCATCCTTCACCGCTTGGCCATTCAAATCGGCCCCACTGGAAGCCGCTGTCGCCGAGGTATTTGGCACTTTATCCGTGCTGGTGGGCATCAGGCGGCACCGGGATAGGCTTACCCCCAAGGCCCGCGCGGCAACTTGCAGCATTTTGGTGTGCAACCCCTGGCCCATTTCGGTGCCGCCGTGGTTCACCTGGATGCTACCGTCGGTATAGATCAAAACGAGGGCACCCGCCTGGTTATAGGTTTTTTTGTTGAAGGAAATGCCAAATTTAACGGGTGTAATCGCCAAGCCCCGCTTTTTGTAAGCGTTCGCCTGGTTAAAGTCGGCGATCGCGGCTTGCCGTTCCCGCCACTGGGCACTGGTTTTAGCCTCTTGCCAAACCCGCTGCAACCGATTATCCCCCAAGTCTTGCCCGTAATGGGTTGTATTCGTTTCCCCAGTACCGTGGTAAAAATTCTGTTCTCGCACTACATCCGGCGGCAAGCCCAACCACCGCGCGACGCGATCGATCACCTCCTCCATGACCAGCATTCCCTGGGGGCCACCAAACCCGCGATAGGCCGTATTCGAGACCCGATTCGTTTTCACAATCAGGCCGCGCACCGCCATGTGGGGCACATAGTAAGCGTTATCCGCATGGAGCATGGCCCGGAGCAACACCGGCGGCGACAGATCCATACTCCAGCCGCCATCGCAATACAGCGTTATCGCCAAAGCGACCAGTTTGCCCTCGTTGGTAAAGCCGACTTTGTATTGCCCCAGAAAGCCGTGGCGTTTTCCGGTGATCATCATGTCGTGGTGGCGACGCAACCGTACCCGCGCCGGACGGCCCGTTTTGTAAGCAGCCAAGGCAACGGCAGCGGCCATCGGGTTGGCCTGAGATTCTTTGCCGCCAAACCCGCCCCCCATCCGCAGACAGGTCACGACCACTTGATTGCCAGGAATGCCCAAGACCCGCGCCACAATCACCTGGGTTTCCGTGGGGTGCTGAGTCGAGGCATACACTTGATAGTTCCCTTCTCCGTCGGGGATGGCCCAACTGGTCTGGGTTTCCAGGTAGAAGTGATCCTGGCCGTTCATTTCCAGTTCGCCTTCCAGGACGTGAGCGGCAGTGGCAAAGGCGGCTGCGGGGTCGCCGCGCCGACAAACTTGGGCCAGGGTCGCTTCAAATTTGGGGCCAGTGGTGGCGGTGGTGCTGGTGGCGGGTTCGCCCCGGAGGTTGGCGCTGTTGCTACTGGTGGGATGAAAACTCCCGGTGGCGATCGCCTGCTTGATGGTCAAGACCGGGGGCAGAGGTTCATATTCAACGAACACTTTTTCGGCACCTTGTCGCGCTGCGTCCTCCGTCTCCCCCACGACCCAGACGACGACCTGGCCCCAGTAGCTAATGGCCTCCGTTGGCAGTAACGGTTCATCATGCAGAATCACCCCCGTTTCGTTAGCACCGGGAATATCCGCCGGGGTGAGAATTGTCACCACACCGGGCACCTGTAACGCCGCCGCCAGATCAACCCGCAGAATCCGGGCTTTGGCGTGGGGCGACAGCACTGGATACAGCGATACCATGTCTGCAAACTGCCGCTGATCATCGGTATAAACCGCCTTGCCGCTGACGTGCCCAGGGGCGCTTTCGTGACTTTTCGGCTGGCCCGCACTGGTCATGATGAAACCCCCGCTAACTGAATGCCACTCATTTCCACAAAGAACTTCTCGAATAAGTTTGCAACTAACCGTTGGCGATACTCGGCGCTACCCCGCAAATCGGTCAAGGGGGTAAAGGCTTCGCGCAGAGCGGGTTTGACCGTTTGCACCGTGGCCAAATCCCACGATCGCCCCACCAGCATGTCCTCCACGGCGATCGCCCGGATCGGAGTCGCCGCCACGCCCCCGTAGGCCAACCGCGCCTGGATAATTTGGTTCCCATCGTCCACATCAACGACAAAGGCCGCTGCCACAATACTGATATCGTCCGTACCCCGTTTGCCGATTTTGTAGGACTGGCTAATGCGCCGTGTGGCCCCGCTCGGTAGGGTTTTGGGAATGTTGATTGAGGCAATGACCTCCCCCGGTTGCAAGTCCGTCACGCGGTAGCCTTTGAAAAAGTCCCGGAGCGGCAAGACGCGATCGCCCGTTGCACTCACCAACCGCACTGTCGCATCCAAGGCCAACAACACCGGCGGCAAATCGCCAATGGGGGAAGCCGTGCCAATATTTCCCCCCAGTGTGGCCCGATTCCGCACCTGCCGCGCCGCAAACCAGTGCAGCATTTCATCCAAACAGGGAAACACTCCCCACAATTGATCTTCAATGTGGCTCAGGGGCACAGCCGCCCCAATCGTCACAGACTCCGCCGTTTGTTCGATCCCCTTCAGTTCTGCGACGGCTTCCAGCGCAATCATCACCGGGTAGTGCTGCCGATGCCAGCTCAGTTCCAAGCCTAAATCCGTTGCCCCAGCGACCAGCGTGGCCTGAGGATAGCGTTGCAGCAGGGCCAAGACATCATCCAGTCGAGTTGGGCGATAAAACTGATCCTCACCCAAGCCATAGGCGCGATCGCCCACCTCAACGACAGTTTGCGCTAACTGCTCCGCATGGGCATCGGCAATGGGCACGGCTGCGGCTTGTTGAGCGGCCCGCCGAATTGGCCCATACCCGGTACAGCGACACAGATTGCCCTCCACCGCCACATCATCTAAGCGCCCATCATAGTACGCCGCAAACATACTCATGATGAAGCCGGGGGTGCAATAGCCACATTGAGAACCACCCAACTCAACCATCGCTTGCTGCACAGGATGCAAGGCTCCGTTGGCCACCCCTTCTACTGTCAGCACAGCGCGATCGCCCACCGCCCCCAACGGAATCAGACAACTGTTGACCGCCTGATAGTGGGGCTTGCCCTCGGCGTTTTGACCCACCACCACCACCGTACAAGCGCCACAATCGCCATCGCCACAGCCTTCCTTTGTGCCGACATACCCATGCAGCCGCAAGTATTCCAACAGCGTCACCGTCGGAGCCGTATCCTTCACCCAAACAGGCCGACCATTCACCGTAAACGTGAGTTGAGACGCAAGTTCCAATGTCACAATTTAACCCTTTCTCAATGCAGTGCAGTTGCCATCCAGGCATTCCTCAGGGGCGATCGCGGTAGTCGAATGGCTTGCGCGATCGCACAAGCTTTTGGCAGTCAGTCTTGTCCGATTATCACAACTCTGTGGCCAAAGTGGCTAATGGACAGTTTTAATTTTTATATTGTTCAGTCATACCGGGAACTTTCCCTACATAAATGTCGCCTGAGATACGATTTCTTCCATAAGTCGAGCATTTTTCCTAAATTTCTTCATGCATATTGACCGGGGTTGGTTTGGGCCAGAAGGCCAACCGTTTTGGCCAACGACGGTTAAATTCTAACCTTACGCTGTGAGGGCGATCGCGCCAAAATCCATTTTCATCTTTTCTCTTGATTACCAGTTCGGATCAAGTTCATTCAAACTGAAAAATTAGGTTTTTGATAGTTTTAATTAGACTGACTACATCAGGCTGGGAATAGACTTAAAAAATCTAGTTCATCCCAGCCATGACTCTTATTACATCTATACTTGTGGTGCTTGGATGAGTCCAGTACCCACATCAACCGGATCAAAACCTGCTTTTAACCCGTCATCGATCGCCGAAGCAATCACCCGTGATGTGAGCGCCAGGGAATTCAGCCGCCCCGTTTGCTTCAGCTTTTCCGCCCAGAGCGCCGCCACGCCCGCGACATGGGGAGTCGCCATACTGGTGCCACTGTAAGCCACCAATCCCCCCCCGATCGCGGCAGACATAACATCGACTCCTGGCCCTGCAATGTTGGCTCCGGTGTTGGAGAATGGTGCAACCGTCAAGCCATCGGCACTTTCACCCAAAGCTGCTACAGAAATAATGCCTTTGGAGACAGCGGGGGGGGCAACGGCAATTTCCCATTCGGGGTTGACATCCCGCTGACTTTCGTTGCCTGCGGCGGCCACAATTACGGCAGCTTGGGCCAAAGCCGATCGCGCTTCGGTATAGGCGGCCAGAGTTTGGAATAATTGCACATTGGCGCGATACCCCTCCAGGGCGATCGAAGTGGCGATTTCGGCAGGCATTTTTTGTTCCGCAATCAACCAGGCCACATAGCCCGGAAAGTCGATGCCCAGCGACATAGAGATAACATTTGCGCCGTTGTCTACAGCCCACAGAATCGCGTTGGCAATTTGGTCGCTGGAGCCGCCTGCTCGACCCAGGACTTTGCCAATCAGGGCTTTTTCTACACCGGGGGCGACCCCAATCCGCAGGCCATTGACTTCGCGACCAAAAATGGTGCCCGCACAGTGAGTCCCGTGGCCTTCGCGATCGCCATTGCCTTCTTTGGTAAAGTCTTTTTGGATCAGCTTGACTCCTTTAAACGCTGGATGTTTGGCATCAATGCCCGTATCCAGCACCGCGACGATAATTCCGGCCCCAGTGTAGGGGGAGGTATTGGCTTTGACGGCTTCAACGCCCCAGGTCATTTTGGCGGCACCGGGGTCTAAGCTTTTGGCTTCACCAACAGGGGCAATCAGTTTCATCGGCATGGCCGGGGCGATCGCCACCACATCGCGATCGTGGTTCAAATCGGCGACTTGGCTGCGTTCCAGGGTATTCACTTCGGCTTGCAGTTCGGGATAGGCTGTTTCCAGCACATCGGGCAAAGCGGAGGGGCCGAAAAAGGCATCACGGGTAGCCGAGCGATTACTCCGCAGAACAATGTAGTTGTTTTCCATAAACGTCCTTGGTGTGGAATGGCAACGAAACCGACAGAGTTTGGTGCATTAACCCATCGCGATCGCCACCTAGCTTCGTGGCTTTTGCCATCTACAACTACTCGTTGGGCTTGGGACTTTCCGCCAACAGGTTGTGATAGGAGCGTGGGTTTGCGGCTCAGAGGGTGCAATAGAGCGTGACAGGCGACAAGACGATAAACACACAGGGTGACAGGCGATCGCGCGACCAAAAGACACCTGAAGATTGCATACCCCAAACGCCACCAGCCTCATTCGTGGATTTATTCTAACAAGCACTGGTTTGCCCACCAGAGGGGAACGACCCCTGCCGCGATCGCACTGGGGGCGATCGGCGCTTTCCCTGGGCTGATTCTCCGGGCTGAGTTCCAATCGGCAATTTGCCCCAACGTATTGCGTATTCGCGATCGCCTTCCCCTCCCTGGCGATCAAAGTCTCTAGCAAAGGTTATTGCGCTGAAGTTTACGCCAGAAATCACAAAAGCGTAGCCTGAGCCAGACTACGCCACAATGCATAATTTTTGATAACGGAGGGAGCCGCTGGAGCAGCGTTGCAGCCTAGAGTTGCACCTCTACCCGCCCCTTCACGACCCTGGCCGGATAAGCTGGAATTTTGACCGTTGCATCATCCAAACATTCGCCTGTTTGCAAGTTGAAGTTTTGTTTGTAGATGGGGGAAGCAACTTTGAGGACTCCTTTGCGATCGCCCACCAATCCCCGCGATAACACAAACGCCTTGCTGAATGGGTCATAGTTACTCAAGGCATAGACTTCATCCGTATTCCCAATCCGAAAAATTGCTACTTGCTCTGTCCCAACCAGCGCATTCACCCCTGTATTCGGTAAAATGGCCTCCAACGTACACACCGTCACCCACTCAGCGACATCTACAACCGTTGCTGTTCTTTGGGTTGATAAAGATTCAATCATGAGAATTCCTGCGTAAGTCTTCAAAACATCAGTCTGCATATAATCTCGAACTCTCATGAATAGCGATCGCCGACTTAACTATCGACGAATTCAAACTTGACTACGGCCCAACATTGGCACAGGGCCGATCAACTAATTTAGGGATTGGATCAATGCTTTTTCAGCTTCAGTAGCCGGACGCTTTTGGCCTCGTTCTGGCACATAAACGAGGGATGGATCAGCGATATCGGTGTTCACGAAATGCTGGAAGCGTTGAACTTTTTCGGGTTGCTCAATGGTTGTTTTCCACTCGCACTGATAGGTTGCAACGTGATACTCCATCTGGGCTTCCAGTTCGGCACAAATGCCCAGAGAGTCTTCAATGATGACCTGCTTGAGATAGTCCAAACCGCCATCTAACTTGTTGAACCAGGTTGCGGTTCGCTCCAGGCGATCGGCAGTCCGAATATAGAAAACCAGGAAGCGATCTAGATATTTGATCAACGTGGCTTCATCAATGTCCGCTGCCAGCAAAACGGCGTGTTGGGGTTTCATGCCGCCATTGCCGCACACATAGAGATTCCACCCTTTTTCCGTGGCAATAATACCAAAGTCTTTACTTTGAGCTTCGGCACATTCCCGCGTGCAACCAGAGACAGCAGATTTGAGTTTATGGGGCGATCGCAACCCGCGATACCGCAACTCAATCGCGATCGCCAAACTCGTGGAATCTTGGACTCCAAATCGACACCAGGTACTCCCCACACAAGACTTGACAGTGCGTAACGCTTTGCCATAGGCATGACCCGATTCAAACCCAGCTTCGACTAACCGCTGCCAAATCAACGGCAACTGCTCCACCCGCGCGCCAAACAAATCAATGCGTTGGCCCCCTGTAATTTTGGTATACAGGTTAAACTCTTGGGCGACTTGCCCCAGCACAATCAACTTTTCCGGCGTAATTTCGCCACCGGGAACACGCGGCACCACCGAATAGGTTCCATCTTTTTGAATATTAGCTAAGAACGCATCGTTAGTATCTTGCAAGCTGACATGAGGTGAATCCAACACATAGTCATTCCAGGCAGAGGCCAACATAGAGGCTACTGCTGGCTTACAAATCTCACACCCATGCCCCGTACCATGCTGACTGAGCAGGGCGTCAAAAGACTTGATCTGGCCCACTCGCAACAGGTGATAAAGTTCTTGGCGGGAGTACGGGAAATGTTCGCAGAGGTGATTTTTGACTTCCACTCCCGCTTTTTTCAATTCCGCTTTCAACAAATCCGTCACGAGCGGCACACAGCCCCCACAGCCTGTACCAGCCTTTGTACACTTTTTAACTGTGGATATATCAGTCAGATTTCCCGCTTGGATGGCCGCACAAATTTGTCCCTTGCTGACATTATTACAAGAGCAAATCTGGGCCGAATCTGGCAGGTTGTCCACACTCAAAGCATTAGTTGTAGACGAGTCTCCGGCAGGCACCAAAAGGCTGAGAGGATTGGACGGCAAAGCGAGTTGGTTTTGCGTGATTTGCAGCAAAGTGCCATAAGTAGAGGCATCGCCGACCAGAATGCCACCCAATAGCCGCGTCCCATCCGCGTTGACGACTAATTTTTTGTAGGTGCCTTGAACCGTATCGGTGATGGCTAATTCTTTGGCTCCTGTGGTGCGGGCAAAGTTATCGCCAAAACTCGCGACATCCACTCCCAATAGTTTGAGTTTGGTGGACATATCCGCGCCAGTGAACTGTTGGGCAGTGGGGATTTGCAAGAGGCGATCGCTGGCCACCTCGGCCATCTGATAACCTGGAGCGACTAAGCCAAAAATTTGACCTTGATAAAGCGCCACTTCCCCGATCGCAAATATGTTTGGATCAGAGGTTTGGCACGATTCATCAATCACAACCCCGCCCCGTTCTCCTAGTTCCAAAGCACATTGACGAGCTAATTCATCCCGTGGGCGAATTCCAGCAGAAAATACAATTAAATCAGTTTGCAGTGTCGTCCCATCCGCAAACTCCATCGCAACCAGCTTGCCCTGCTCACTCACAATTGCTGTTGTGGATTTGTTGGTATGAACTTGAACCCCAAGCGCCTCAATTTTCTCGCGTAAAATTGAGGCGCCCGCTTCGTCAATTTGCACAGGCATTAATCGGGGCGCAAACTCAACCACATGGGTTTCTAAACCAAGAGAACGTAAAGCATTTGCACATTCAAGCCCTAATAACCCACCACCAATTACGACCCCAGTTTTGGCCTGTTGGGCATAGGTTTTAATTGCATCTAAATCATCAATGGTGCGGTAGACAAAGGTGCCAGAGGTTTCCTTACCCGGAATCGGAGGCACAAAGGGATAAGAGCCTGTGGCTAAAACCAGGCGATCGTAGAGAAGTTCGACCCCATTTGCCGATCGCACAATTTGCCGTTCGCGATCAATGGCAACCACGCGATCTCCCATATAAACATCAATACCATTTTCCTGATAAAAACCTGGTTCAACTAAGGTTAAATCAGCAGCAGTTTTATCCACAAAATAACGACTTAAACTCACGCGATCGTAAGCAACCCGCGACTCCTCACAAAATGTCGTCAGGTTCCAGCGATCGCTCCCCCCCTTTGCCACCATTAATTCTAAAAATCGATGCCCTACCATTCCATTGCCAACAACGACAAGATTGGGTCTGCTGATCGACATATTGGTGAGTTCCAAACTCTTTGCCTTACTGTCCTTGATCCCCACCCAAAAGAAAAGGCTACCTATGCTGTGATTTGGCAATCATCATGCTAGAGCTTCATAATTTAGCAATTCCTGACATAGAACCGTATCTTTAATTACAATTCAGCCGTCATTCACCCATCGAAATCAGCCTTGACTAAATCAAACTTGAGTAGGGCATAGCGAGGGCGATCGCCGATTCGATGTTTTATTACCGTTGTTTGGGGTTGCCCCTGCACGACCCAACCCGCCCTCTTCACCCCTCGTCTAGCGCCCCTCAATTCTGGATTAGACCAGGTAAGCCCACCCATGCACCGCTAGTTTAGCCATCACCAGCATGAGCAAAGGCGCGATCGCTCTGACCATCCCAACCGACCACAGAACCGATCTGCCGCAAGAATTATCCACAAAAATTCAATCGGTTAATTGCACAAATCTTGAAAGTTTGATCCATCTGACCAGAAAAAACACAATTTCAAGCCAGGATACCGGACTGCTCCACTGTTAAAAATCAAAGCCCACCTATCAGCATGTTAGAGAGTCATAAGAAATGGGAACCTTTAGCGTTAGAACCTATTTAATATTTTTTCCGCAATACCAAACTTTGAGACAAATCGCCAGCCAAATTCCCAGCAATATAAGCAATTCAGTAGAACTACTGTTTACTCGCTAAAAGGGAAATTGGGCTATCTGAAAGTTTTTTGGCTACACAGGATTAGGTCTCAAATGGGTTCTATCGAAAGACACCTTAATATTCTGTCGTCCCATCTAAAAAATCAGCATGAAACTTCATTACACCCTCCTTCTAACCCTGACCATGAGCGCCGTCAGCCTTGTGGCAAAGGTGAATCCCGCCGCTGCCGAGCAATGGTATTTCTGGGTTGAAAATAATTCCAACGCCACTATTCAAAAATTGCTGGTTTCTGAGAATCAGCGGCAGTGGAACTATTTCGACATCGGAACAGGGATTGACTCAGGTGAAAAGACCAAACTCGTTTGGGATGAATCCACTAATAATCAAGGGTGCTCCCAATGGATCAAAGCCCAGTTCAGTGACGGTGAAGAAAGTAAACCTGCCAAATTTAACTTTTGCCAGGATTTAGAAACTCCCATCGTCTTTGAATAACGCAATCCCGTAGCGGACGAAACGAAGCGCAGTAAGGCTTCTTCCCTTCGTCCGGTTGCTGTTGATACTGGCTACAACACACTGAGCACCGTCGATGCTTTGTTCCTCAACGGGGCTAAAACCAATGCATGATGTGCAACAACGCGGGCTTCGGGGGTAGACCAACCTCCTCCCTGGCAGACTAGCGCGATCGCCCACGCCCCCATACCCAGCAGGAACCTCACCCAATAGATCAACCCGATTGGAGGATACCGCGATCGCAAAATCACCAGTATCGTAATGAATGTGTAGAGTACAGACACTTGTGGGAGCCGATGGGGGTTTTATTCCGGCTCCTTATTTCTTTTTAAAGCACTTGAAAAACTGGCTAGAAAAAGAATTTAAGCCAAGGTTAAAGCCATTAGCTCATCGGCCATCTCGAAGTTTGCCGTCACCGTTTGCACATCGTCCAAATCTTCCAGCGCATCCATCAATTTCAAGAGGCTCCGGGCCTGGTCGGGATCGGTCACTTCTAGCGTGTTATTGGGAATCCAGCGCAGTTCGGTTTGCGTAATCGTATAGTTGCGATCGCGAACCGTTTGGTTTAACAATTCTAGCTGGCTGGCCTCAGTAAAGGCTTCGGCGATCGCCCCCTCTTCCGTATCAACGATCTCATAGGTTTCTGCCCCACCGACCAAAAAAACGTCTAATAATTCCTCCTCTGAGATTTCCGTAACTTCCGCCTTGCGCCCTTTGCCGGCCTTCACCTGGGTTAGGGCCACCGCCACTACGCCTTTTTGGTCAAACATCCAGCCTACGCACCCGGTTTCCCCCAAATTCCCACCATTTTTGCTGAAGGCTGCTCGCAGATCTGCCGCCGTTCGATTGCGGTTGTCCGTCAATGCTTCGATGAGGATGGCGACACCACCGGGGCCATAACCTTCATAGCGGATGGCTTCCAGCGTATCCTGACTGCCCCAGGTGCCCGCCCCTTTGGCGATCGCCCGATCAATATTGTCGTTGGGGATGCCCGCCGCTTTGGCTTTGTCAATCGCAGTTCGGAGTTGAAAATTGCCCGTGGGATCACCCCCCCCCGTCCGCGCGGCCACAATTAACTCCCGCGAAATTTTGGTAAACACTTTGCCTTTAACGGCATCCACCCGTGCTTTCTGGCGCTTAATATTGGCCCACTTACTATGTCCTGCCATAATTTAACTGCGATCGCGCTACATCGTCGCTAAAAACGTCCGCTTCCAGAATACCGAAAGATCCCCACACCTGACCGCCGCCGGCGATCGCAACCCACCCAGCGGCCCGCCAATGACCTGAGTAGGATTGCTTAACGATACACCAATCTTATTTAAATCAAGCGGGCCTTTTGTTCACAATCATGCTGATTACATAAAGTCAGATCGCCCCAAAACAACTAACCTCAAAACAAACAAAACCTCACCGTATTTCCACTGGTTTTGAATAACTGCGATCGCCAAAAAGTCAGTGGTTTTTCGATTGAATCCTTTCAGTCACCGGAATGTTCTCGGTATAAACATTCAAAATTTCACAAATCAACTAGATAATTGCTTTTTTGATGAAACAAATTATTTTTCGTTGGTGATTTCTATGTAGTCCTGGGTATCTTAGGCAAGGCACTCATGTCACCTGACTAGCAACTTTTATGGCAATCTTTTCGGCTCCAGAAACATCCGCCGCTTTGACCCCCAATGTCCGCGATCTCGCCCTTGGACGGCGCTCCACCACCCTGTCTGACCAGGTTGGCCTGGGGCAACCCGACGATTACTTCCGGTTTACGCTGAATGGTTCGAGTAACATCAAGCTTGATCTCAAACGGTTATGGGCTGATGCTGATGTCGCAATTTTGAACGAGCAGGGTGAAGTCGTCAGCTTTTCGGCCAAGCGAAATCCCCGTGCCAGTGAAAGCATCCGCGTCAACCTGGCTGCGGGCACTTATTATGTGCGGGTGAATGCAGTGTCTGGCGATACATCCTATCAACTGAGTCTGTCGGCCAAAGGTCTCAGGTCATCGCGAATTGGGCGATCGCCCGCCGTGCAACCGCCGACTCCCAGTGACGATCGCCCGGTTTTGGAATGGAACTCAGTTTTGCTGAGGGCGATCGCCCAAGATAAAACTGCGCCCCCCGTTGCCGCCCGTGGCATGGCCATCATGAACGTTGCGATCCACGATGCCATCAACTCAGTCCTACGTTTTTCCAAAGCCTATCGGGTAGATACAGTCAAAGCGCCCGTTTGGGCCTCTGCCGATGGGGCCGTAGCCGGAGCCGCCTATCAAACCCTCATTAGTCTGTTTCCCAGTCAGCGGGGCTTTTTGGATGCATCCCTGGGCGCAGCCCTCGCCAAAGTACCCGATGGCGCGTCCGAACAGGCAGGCTTTGAAGTTGGGGTCGCCGTTGCCAATCAAATTCTGGCATGGCGCAGCACCGATGGTTCCGCCACTAGCGTCTCCTATACACCGCCTACGGGCTATGGGCAATGGCAACCAACCGCCCCGAACTTTGCCCCAGGACTACTCCCACAATGGCCCAATGTCACGCCTTTTGCCCTCAGCAGCGGGTCTCAACTGCGTCCGGGTGGCCCGCCCAGCGCAACCAGCGCCCAATATGCAGCGGAACTGGGAGAAGTGCAGAGTTTGGGCCGCAGCAACAGCACAGCCCGAACCGCCGATCAAACCGAAATTGCTTATTTCTGGGCCGACGGGGCTGGCAGCTATACACCGCCTGGGCACTGGGTAGAGATTGCCGCTCAGGTCGCTCGGACAAAACCACTGAGCATCTTCCAAGATACTGAGCTATTCACAAGCTTAGGCGTGGCTTTAGCTGATGCCGGAATTGCCGCTTGGGATGCCAAATATCACTACAATCAGTGGCGACCAATCACTGCCATTCGACAAAACTCCGACCCAGCCTGGACTCCTTTATTATCCACGCCGCCATTCCCAGATTATATTTCTGGGCATAGTACATTTAGTGGCGCAGCTAGTACTGTTTTGGCTCGGTTCTTTGGGGATGCCTATCAGTTTTCAACCACGTCGATGGGCACACCAGGAGTTGTTCGTTCCTTTGGCAGTTTTTCCCAGGCAGCGAATGAAGCGGGCCGCAGCCGTGTTTTTGGGGGCATTCACGTTGAAAGCGCAAACCAAGATGGGCTGGCGGTAGGCCGCTTGATTGCAGATTATGCCGTGTCCAAAGTTCTAAGCTAGTCGCGATCGCGTTCTAGTGCTACTAAATTGTTGAATTGAACGGCGCGATCGCTCTGCACTGATCAAAGCAATGGGCGATCGCGTTGACTTTCATCGCTTGCCAATAGTTACTATTAAGTAATAAGTTCTAATTGCCACTACCTTCTAAACTATTGCGGAGATTGGCCTCTTGGCGACGAACTGCCGCTAACAATTCTGCATTTTGCAAAATAACGCCAGCCTGATTATTAAATAACTCCATATATTTCTGATCAGTTTCATCAAAACTGGTTTGATAACACAACGGAATCGGTTGACCATAAATGGGTTTTACATCAGTATCGCTAGACGTTTTTTTGTTGACCAATTGAGTCACGCCGATGAGTTCACCATCAGGATTAAAAACGGGCATACAGAGCAGACTACAAGTGCGATAGCCTGTTTTTTGATCAGTTTGTTGAGCAACTTCTGAACCCGGAAAATCATATAAATCAAAGGGAATATTAAGCGGATGTCCTAACTCAGCCGTTTTACCAGCAAAGCCTTCACCAATACGAATGCGTAATTCCTGTGGTAAGCCATACCCGGTCATAATCTGTGTCCACAGTTCATTGGTCGCGCGATCGCGGAGCCACAATGTACTGCGATCGGCGACCATCAAATCTTTTGCGGCAGCCATTACCCGTGTGAGAATTTCATTAGGTTCCAAACTACTTTGATTGACTGAACGAGTTGCGGCCATGAGCGCGGCGGCCACCCGTTGCCCACGGGCCGTTTTGTGATACGAACAAAAGCTTTCTAAAATCATTTGAATTAGCGGGGCATTGACGGCAAATTGTCGTTCATCGACCTCTGAAAAACCAGTCTCATCAATGCGATCGCTGAGCGGCAAAGTGCTATCTACATTGGCTTTTAATTTGTTAATTAACTGAATAATTGCAATCAAATGGCCCTGGTCATTAAACAGCGGAATCGCCAACATTGTATAAGTTCGATATTGATTTCGGCGATCGTGTTCTTTTGCAGTGGTAGAACGCGGATCATCATAAAAATCATAGGAAATATTAACGGTTTGCTTAGTTCGAGCAACTTCACCAACAATACCTTTATCGGCTGGAACACGAATTTCTAAACTGCGATCGCTCTGTTCTGATTCCGCAACAATTGACCATAATTCGTTGCGTTCTTCGTCCAATAAAAAGATAGTCGTGCGATCGGCCCGTAATGATGCGCCAATTCGGGTTGTAATCGAGCGCAATGTTGTATCTAAAATATCGTCAAATCCCTGGTTATCCATGACTTGATTGAGCATTGATAGCGTTTGTAAAACCACGCTCTGAGGCTGATTTTCTGCCTGTTGTTTCATTGCCTCAAATTGGCGCGCATTGTAAATAGCAATTCCAACTTGGGCATTAAAAATTTGCATATACTTTTGACTATTACTATCAAAGCTAGCCTGGAATTGGGGCGGCGGCGTTGGCCAATCCGCTGGATCATACTCTGGAAATGCACCGTGGCGGCGCTTGTTAACGAGTTGGGTAATCCCCAATAGATCCCCATTGGGGCTACGCACAGGCATACACAACAAACTACAGGTACGATAGCCCGTTTTTCGATCCGTTTCTTGGGCTGTAGCTGAATCAGGATGGTTATATAAATCAAAAGGAATATTTAATGGTTCTTCTGTTGCCGCTGCAATACCTGCGAAACCCTGACCAACATCAATTCGGAGTTCCTTAAACGTCCCATCCTGAAAAGGAATTTTTGTCCATAACTGTTGGGCGGTGGCATCAAGTAACCACAGCGTTGTGCGATCGGCATTCATCAATTTCTTGGCCGCTTCCATAACCCGACCAATAATTTCATGGGAATCAAGACTACTTTGAGACACTGATCGCGTCGCCTCAGTCAAGGCTTCCGATGCCTGCAATCGCTGGGTTAATTTATAGCAATCCTGACAGCGTTCTAAAATTCGCAAAATAGCAGGAGAATACTCTTCGAGCTGGCGTTGATCAAAATGAGTAAATCCTTGGGGATGCACCCGACTGACTAAATCAGTAGAACTGCGATCCTGACTACGAAGGCGATGCATTGTCACGGTACGCCGCAGTTTATTGGCTAAGTGAACAACAGCAACAATATTATTCTGCTGATCTACAATTGGAAAACTCAATTCACTATAAATTGGATAGCTTTGCGAAAGTCGATCCGTTTCCAAGTCAACCATTTTAGTAATATTTGTGACTTGGCCACCATCATCTTTATTGGAAATAATTTGAATTTCTGGCAATGCGGCATCATCATAACGAGCAATAATTGACCAAATATTATTCTTCTCTTCGTCAACAAAAAAGATGGTTGTGCGATCGGCGCATAGGAGTTCACCCATTCGCAGCGTAATTGAGCCCAAAATTTCGTATAAAATATCAGCAAAATCTTTACCTTCCATGACACTAAGCATGGATAACAATTTTTGTTCTTGGCTAGAAACAGTCTGAAGAAAGTCGGCTTGCAAATCAGTGATAGATTTTTTAATCCAATTTTGGCTAAAAACAGCACTATAAATTTGGTTACTAACTCGTAATTTTCCTGCTTGTTTAACGACTAATCCAGAAAGACGGAGTTCAAGTTGTTCAGAGCTATCATTGGCTTCCAAGCATCCTGCTTTCAAAACCTGTTGATAAATTTCTAGAACACCTCGGCTCCGTTGACTAATTCGCACCAGCCGATCGCGAATTGCTTTGAGGTGAGGTGGCTCATCATTACTTTCCCAGTTCTCAATAATTTGCGATCGCACTAATAAATCGACCCAGTTTTGACCGTGAGACTCTGTCCAGTTTGCTGTAGTTTGTAAGGATGTTGCGTGGTTATGAATCAGCTTACAAATTTTTTGAGTTAAAAAGGGTTGTCCCCCCGTCCACGCCAGAATATATTCCAATATTTTATAAGGATTATCAATTAACGGTGCTAATCCCTCTGCTAATGGATTAATTTCTGAATATTGAAATCCATTTAATTCAATCGCTCGTCCAATATTAAATGGAGTCCTATTTTTGTCTTGAATTAAATCAGAGGGTGTTGCAACTCCAAAGAGGGCAAATGTTAACCGATCATACTCATGGCAAGCTCGAATAAAAGCAAAAAAGTCTTCAGTTCTAAAATTAAGGCTTAAAACACTATCAATCTCGTCAACAAAAATAACAATTTTTTGGTTATTTGTTTCTAGTAAAATATGTTCGATTAGCTCACTTAACCGTTGTACCGGAGGCAAATATTCGCGATCGTGCAGCCAACTGCGAAGATCGAGCTTCAAGTTGGAAGCAGTTACCAACCGTCGCATCAGTCCGGCATACCATTGATCGGGTGTAATCTCCTGGCTCCCAATTTTGTTGAGATCAATTGCAATACCTATAATTCCATCTGCTTTTAATCGGTGCATTGTACGCACTCGCAGGCTGGTTTTACCCATTTGGCGTGAGTTTAAAACATAGCAAAACTCACCTGCTTTTAAGCCTTCATATAGGTCATGATCGGCTTGTCGAATCACATAACTGGGAGTATCTAAAGGTAGATGCCCACCAACTTTATAGGGATAAGATGATGGAAATGAGGTCATGGGAGCTGCAAGGCTAGAGGAGAAGAGAATAAAATTAAACCAGGTTGGGCGGATGGCGATCGCCTTTTCTGCCCATCGCCATCCCGATCGAGTTTGCTAAGCATAGAGAGAAAAGGGGGAGACTTCTAGAATAGAAGCGGCGCTTTATTATTTTGTAACTACACCAGTTTAGAGGCGTTCTCTGAAATAAGCGCGGTATAGTTCAAAGCGAGGAGTGACTTCATTTCCGCTGAGTTGAACGAGACCTAAACTATGCAATTTAAAGGCCAAGATTGATTCCAATTCAACGGGGCGATCGCTCATCACGACAGTTTGGTAGGCGGCGGCCAATTCGGAATGTTGCCGCAAGTTCCACAGATGCCGACGCAGGTGATCGCCATAAATACCAGCTTCCGTAGGCGCAGACTGAATGAGTTCGGGCAAGGTAAGTTGATTTTGAGCTAAATGGTAGAGGGCCAACCGAATGAGATACGGATGGCCCCCAGCGATCGCCATGAGGGTTTCGACCTGGCTGGTTGACCATTGGAGGCGATGGCGCTCAATCAAAGTTTGCACTTGATCAAGATTAAACTCAGATAATTCAATGGGTAAACCCACATTAAATGGTGATTGATTTACGTCTAAGGGAATGTAAACTTCAGTAGAATGGACAACCACTAACCGTAATTTTTCCCACAAGCTACTGTCACTGCTGCCATAGCCCGCTTCTTCATACCAGGCTCGTAATAAACCAAAGAAATCATCTGCGATCGTGGGGTATTGAAAAATGCGATCGACTTCATCTAGACCTAAAACTAACGGAGCATCAATTTCTGACAATAGACAATCTTCAAAATACAGGGTGCAATTATCTTTACTGCCATAGGTATCTGTCCAGTAATTTTGAATGGGGTGGGGTAAACGTAACTTTCGAGCAACTCGACTACAGAACCATTGCAGCACTGAATCTAGACTCTTAAATGTACTCACATCGGCGTGTTGAAAACTGAGGGGAACGGTGTAATAGTGATGTTCCCGCGCTTGATACAAAATGCGGGACATGAGGGACGTTTTCCCCATTTGACGGGGGGCTTTGATCCGAATGAGGGTACCGGGTTGCAGGATTTCTCGGTAACACAATGGTTCTTGGGGGACGCGCTCAATGTAAAAGTCAGAATCGAGGCGGACTTGGCCCTGGGGAAGTTCGGGGTCGGCGGTGGGCGAGGGCAGGCTGGTAGGAACAGGCTTGGGGGGGAGGGCCGAGGACGGGACGATCGCCGGAGTCGCAATGGATGCGGCTTGTTCACTCCAGGGGCAATATTGGTTGAGGCTCAGGGTGAGGGCTTGGATCAAATCAGGGGTATCAGTCGGCGATCGCCACTCCCACTGAGGAATATCTTGCAGCAGATTCCGCAGGTCATGATTTAGGCTCACGCTTGCAGGACAATTCACTCGCACTGGAAGCAGCAACAGGGGCACCGGAGCGCGATCGCTCACCACCGAAGCCGTGAAGTGAGCACGCAATCGCTGGGTATGTTGCAACTCCTCAACGACCATTTCGCTCACCGCCGCCTGGGGCGAAAGCAACAACAAAAACACACTGCACTGTTGCAGGTTTGTTTCCATTTGCGCCAACCAGTCCGGCTCAAACCGTAACCGTTGGAGTTGGGGCAAAAAGGCTTCGTGCCCTGCGGTAGTAATTGCCTTGCACAGTTCTTTGGCTAAAGTGGCATCTGGTTCTTGCTGCCGATAACTAATAAAAACCCGTTGAATAGTGGGGGGGGAACTGGTGCTGAAACCAGACCGGGCGGCGACCCGTTCCAGTGCGCCCCGAAATTGTTTTTTGGTAACTTTCTCGCCACAGGCTTCCGAGAGTTTACGCCATAAACGATAGCCGACGTGCTTTTCAACGTATTCGGGATTTTCGGGATAAATTTTTTCATAGGTATGCCCCTGCCAAGACCCGATAAAAACGGCGCGTTCTAAATCGCTAAGATATTTGCCAGTGTGGGTGTAGAGGAGTTGATCAACGAAGGCGATCGCAGCTTGGACATCCATGACGGTCAGGTAAGGAGCAACGGAAACAAGGGCTAAAGGACAAAGAGCGGAGTTGCGCTGGCCAATAAATGAGGCAAATATTCTAAAGTTGCCCAATTAGAATTGCGATCGCCCAGATTCATCTCACCGCATCGATAACAAATACTATTTTTTACTACCAGAAAATTCTAACTCTTTAATTCTAATCTAAATTGGATTAATCCCATCGATCGAGATCACACCAGGCCCCTGATTCCGCTCAAACCAAACTACCAGGATAGTTTATATAGGGTGTCGCGATCGCGTGAAAAGCACGAACAACTCCACCCGTGGGAAAACCTGATTTAGTGTTTGAGTTCGCTCAGTTTGTTACATTATTTTACATTTAGAAGTGATACTCTTTTTTTTGTAAAATCTTTACCTGCAAAGCATTTCAGCCTCGCAGTCTAGCCAAAAATCTAGCGATATTTCTCAGCAACATTCAGAATCTAGGATTGACAGTCGGGGAAAAATATGAGCTTTTATGAGGTTTTTAGAACTGTGATCCGGTTAAGTATTCCAAGTTCACAACATCACATTTCAAGTTGATCTTGATCACAAATTTTTTGAGGTTTTTTGGTTCCCATCTCGCCCCAAATTAGGCACACTAAGGAAAGCACTGGAGAGCAATGTACCCAGTCGCTACACCATTCACATTTTGGCCTTTGCTTGAGTCGTGTCCCAAAGTTAGTTGCCCTGGTTGATTGAGTTTGTGGCCGTTTTGTGATGAAACCGTTTCCTTTCCTGCCCCCGTTTAGCTTCTAAGGAGGCTACCAATGCCTTATCGCACAACTCCCCTAGTCCAACGTTTAAGCAACCAGTTACAGGCCAGCCACGCGCTATTATTTGGCCCTGCTGCGACTGATGCGTATGCCGTGGTGCAGCAAGTCGCGCAAATGGCGTTGTCGGCGATCGCCCGCACAGATGCCGCCTATCACGATGTCGAACACACGCTGCTCGTTACGACCGTCGGGTTAGAAATTTTGCACGGCAAACACCTGTTGGAAGCTGCCATCACCCCTACTGAGTGGACAAACTTTACGGTGGCGCTTTTGTGCCACGACATTGGCTACCTCAAGGGGATTTGTGCGGCCGATGATCCGGCACAACACCGTTATGCCACTGGATTAGGCGAAGGGCTGGTCGCGATCGCGCCAACAGCCACCGATGCCAGCCTCACGCCTTACCACGTTGATCGGGGCAAAGCGTTTGTTGCCGCCAACTTGATGGCCTATCCAGCAGTAGATCTGGAGCAGGTACAACAGTTGATCGAAATGACCCGCTTCCCCGTTCCGCAAGATGCAGCCCACCAAGCCACCCAGACCTGGGGCGGGTTAGCGCGGGCGGCAGATCTCATCGGCCAGTTGAGCGATCGCCAGTATTTAGACAAATTGCCAGCCTTGTTTCAAGAATTTACCGAAACGGGGGCGCATTTGGCGCTGAATTACCGGCAAGTCCAAGATTTGCGGGCAGGCTATCCGGCCTTCTTTTGGGGGGTGGTGCAGCCGTTGATTTTGCCCGCCACACGCTATCTCCAGGCCACGCGCCAGGGTCAAGTCACTTTGGCCAACCTTTATCGAAATGTGGCGATCGTGGAGCAAGAAATCGCCCCTCAGCCTGCGGGCGATCGCGAAACCCTGTTAGATGCCACCGGACGGCACCACACCTATCTGCACGATGCCCCCCAGACTGGCGCAACGCCGGAAGATTCCGCTTTTTTTGACCCAGCGGCAGCATTAAGAATCAACCGAGTTTAACTCTGCTGAGGCTTCGATGCTGCTGCGCTCCAAATTTTGGTTGAGCCAAGTTTGAATCAAAGCCGTCACGCTGGGGGGTGTCGCGGTGAACCGCACCAGAAAGCAATAGGCCGCACCATCCAGCTTCCGAGTCACTTTGGCGTAGACATCTTCTGACTGCGATCGCTCCGGCCCCAGCAAAAACCGCAGCTTCAGATTAGTCAGCAAGTCGAGGGTATGGTCGGTGTGTAACTCGGCACTGGATTCCGACAACCGGGTAAACGTCCCTTGAAACAAATTGCCGATCGCGTGTTTGCCTTCCAACACCGTATATTCCACCGCCAGCGGCGAGTGCAGCAGCAACATCGCATCCCCCGGTTTGGGCAAAAACAAATTAAACGGGCCACCAATGCCCCCCACATCGTAAAGCATGATGGGTTCGCGAATGCCCTTCGGTTCGACCTGGAGTTGCCCATCAATTTGGACTTCGCAGCGAGCATCTTTCAACGTGGCTTCGGAAATCAAAATTTGCCCGCCCACCGTGTAGGATTCAATCCGCGCGGCCAAGTTAACATGATTCCCAATCACGGTATACTTAGCCCGCTTTTGTGAGCCAATGTTGCCAACCACCACTTCCCCCGTGTTCAATCCAATGCCCATTTCAATGGTGGGTAAGCCAAGCTGATGGTTTTGTTCATTCACCGAAGTCATGGCCTGTTGCATGGCCACCGCGCAGGCGATCGCCCGCTGGGTATCATCCGGGCGGTTAATGGGAGCACCAAACATAATAAACACCCCATCCCCAATAAATTCGTTGATGGTGCCCTTATAGCGATCGACCACATCCGTCATCACGCCTAAATAGAGATTGAGCATCGTCACCACCGTCTCCGGCGGCAAAGATTCAGACAAGGCCGAAAAACCCCGCAAATCGGACATTAAAACCGTGACCTTCCGCCGCTCTCCCCCAATTTTTAGCCCTCCTGGCGTTTCCAACAGATTCGAGACTACTTCATCCGTCAGATACCGCCCAAAGGTTTTCCGCATTTCTTCGGCATTGTGGGCCAAATAGCCAACCGCTAAAAAGGAGGCTCCGGTTAACCCCAAAAAAGCGGGGACAGCGGGAATCCACCACCCAGCCAAAAAGGCTCCCACCACGCTGCCAGCCAGACACCCAACCGCCAGGAGCAAGCGCCACCGCCGCAAAAATAAAAACTGATGTTTCTGTTCCGTTGGTCGCTTAATCCAGCAACTAATGCCCCCGATCGCCGTCCAGGCAAAAATCCACAGCCACTCTGCCCACTCCGGCCACGTTTGAATCAATTCGCGATCGTTCATGGCAGCGGACAAAATGGCGCTAATCAGATTGGCGTGAATAATCACCCCGGCAGTACGTTTGGGGGCACCCAACAGTTGGGTGCTGTAGGGGGTATAGAACAAATCCTTGTCGCTTTCGGCAATGTTGCCCAGCAAAACGATGCGATCGCGAATCAACTCCGGCGGCACCTCGTTGCGTAACACCGCCATCACCCCAACCGTCCGAAATTGCTTGATCTCGCCCCGGTAGTTGATCAAAATTTGATAACTTTTTGAGTTCTCCCGGACATACCCGCCATCGTTCCCATCAAACGGTTGAAAAATCGCTGGCCCTGCAAAAATCCGCCCATCTGCCGTCAAATTGCTGTCTACCCCGTGTTGGCTCAAATACTGATAGGCCAACTTAAAGGCAAAGCTAAACATGGGTTCGCCGTTGGGGTCATTGGCCGACAGCAAGCCGCGCCGAATGCGTCCATCGCGATCGAGGGGAAGATCGTTAGCTCCAACTTGATCCAGTTTTTTCAAGGCTGGAGGGGGCGCAACGGGTGCACTATCGGCACTTTTACTGACTTTTTGCACCCCAACTAAATTGGGCGTACTCTCAAATAGCTTCACCAAGTCAGCGTGGCCCGGTTCGTAGACCAAATCACGGTACAAGTCCAGCCCGATCGCGCTGGGGCGGTGCTGCTTAATATTGTTGAGAATTTGGGTCAGGGTCGCATCATTCATCGGATATTGCTTTAAGGCTTGAATATCCGGTTCATCGATCGTGACAACCAAAATGCGCTCATCTACGGATTCCCGTGGACGGAGCAAAAAGAGTTGGTCGTAAGCATTTAACTCAAGGAGTTGGAGCAAACCAACAAGCCGCAGGGCAATTACGACTCCGGTGACGCTGGGCACAGCAATCAACACGCCACGCCAACGCCAGAGAGTTTGCTTAATCTTGGGCACCATAGAATCTGCCTGTCAACATAATTCGGCTTCCTTGCATTGATGCCATCGACTCAGGCGATCGCCTGCCCACATCGCTCATAGCGGCAGATTCAACCCAGACATTCGCCATGCGTCAATTGCTTGGCTGTTGTCCTGTCGGTTTAGTTTTGCTTCGGAAAAGCCGAGAAGAACGCAATTAAAGGAGATGCAGCCATCTGTGATGCCCACCTAGAGCGCCGCCACCCCCTGCAAGGGGCCAACCAGGATGGAATCAAAGGAACAAGTCACGGTAGGCAGGAGCGATCGCCCCTAATAGTTTAGCCCTAACGCGGTGCGATCGCGGCCTGGTCTTATGATCAACGGCAAATTGCCCACCTTGCCACGCATTCTCGCGATCGACGAGATGGCCGCCAGTCCTACTCCTGGCTGAGCCTTGCACTCAGTACGGGCGCTTGCACCAAATCGTTCAGCCCAACCGACTGCAACAACTTTGCCCAAGCCGCCTTGGCTTCCTTACTATCGGCCTGTTGGGTGCGGAGTTGAGCGGAAGCGGCCAACGCATCGTACCAAATGCCATTGTTCGCTAATAAAGTGGCGCGGGTGGCCAGATCTGCCGTTTCAATTTGTTGCATCAAGCCCGGTTCCAGTTCAACCCGCTCAATCCAACCTTCCACGCTGGGGTTGGCACTTAGATTTTTCTGGTTGCACTGGGCCACCAAGAACCAATGGTATTGCTGGTTTGGCGCTAAAGCAGGCGCATCTTTGGGTAAAGTAAAGCTCATCACTCCAGCTTTGGCTGGTAAATCTACGGTAGTTTCGTAAACCACATCCTGGTCTTTGTTCGCCAAGAGTAAAAAGTTAGCTTTGGTGGCTGGGCCTTCGGGCAAATGCCAATAAAACGTAGGGCGGGCGTTGGTGGTTAAGCCTGGTAATTTCCCAGGAATGAGGGATTTGAATTTAGTGATGTCTTTTAAGCAAGTTTGGCCACGGGTTGCACCTCCGGCACTGGGCGGTGCCTCGCCCCGATTAGGAGCTTTGAAGGCTTGGCTCAGTTGGATGGGGGCAGCCTGGACGGGAAAGAGTTGGCCCGGTTTGGGGGCGATCGCATTGGCTTGAGCGGCGGTGGCGCTTAAGGCTAGACCCACACACACAACGGCGACAGAAGCAGCCCGACGGGGCAAAGATGTTAGTCCACTCATAGGTTTAGTTGCCTTTAGGATTCTCGGCTAGATTTGGGAGGATAGCTGGTGCAGGTGACATCATGGCGCTCAGAGGGGCTGAGCTTGACTTGCAAGCACGATGGGCTGGTTGGGTAAGCAATGATGCCAGGGGCGATCGCCCTAGAACGCTCTAACGGGGTAGTCCGTTGTCATTTCTGGCAAAAGGCATCGTCACTCCGCGCAATCCACCAGTTGATGTAGTGAAGTACAGTTAGTTTTCCCTGGCAAACTCAAAAAGTTAAGGTCGCGGCCAAGGGCTTTGGGGGGTTTGATACCTATTACCACACTGTGCTTGGGCGTAAGTCCAGATTTTTACCACAACTTGTCAAAAATTTTAAACTTTAACAGGATGAAATCAGCATTCGTCTCAGTTCCAGCTTGCCACCATGCCCTCTAGCCTCGGTGCCACTTGGTCACGCCGCCGGGTTGGTCGATCAGGGTGATGCCTTGGGCCTGGAGTTCGTCCCGAATGCGATCGCCCTCCGCAAAGTTTTTCGCCTTGCGGGCCGCTTGGCGCTGTTGAATTAATGCTTCGATCGCAACCTCAGTTAAACTCGACGTTGTGGCAGATGCGGCATTTGAATCTTTGGAGGCTTGGTGCTCAAGACCCAAAACTTGGGCTAATTGTTCCAGGGTTTGCCAGATTTGTTGCAACTGAGAAATGGGAAGTTCTGGTTGGCCCTGGTGCACAAGAATGTTTTCTTCGCGCCGAATGGTTTTCGCTAGTTCAAACAATACGGAGAGGGCCACGGGGGTATTGAAATCGTCGTCCATTGCGGCATTGAAGCGATCGACCGCAGGTTGATCAGGCGCAACGCTGTCTGCGGCCCAACCGGGCAACTGGGCAAAGGCATCACGGGCTTGCAGAGCTTCGGCCAGGGTTTTCCAGCCATTTTCGGCAGCCTGGATGGCTGCGTCGGTAAAGTCAATGGGGCTGCGATAGTGGGCTTGCAGCACAAATAACCGGACGACCATTGGATCAGTATTTTCCAGGAGCGATCGAATGGTGGTGAAGTTTTTTAGGGATTTGGACATCTTATCGCCACCAATTTTCACAAAGGCATTGTGTAACCAGTAAGTGGCGAAGGGTTTGGCCAGAGCGGCTTCTGATTGAGCAATTTCGTTTTCGTGGTGGGGAAAGACCAGATCCTCCCCGCCTGCGTGGATATCGATGCGATCGCCCAGCAACTCCCGCACCATCACCGAGCATTCAATATGCCACCCCGGACGACCCGCCCCCCACGGCGAATCCCACTTTGGTTCCCCCGGTTTGGCCCCTTTCCACAAGGCAAAATCCAGGGGATGCCGTTTTTTGCTTTCGGTTTCATCGCTCACCCGGCCACTAGCCCCCGCTTCCAGTTGATCCAGCTTCCGCCCCGACAGCTTGCCATAGCCCGGAAACCGCTCCACCGCATAATACACATCCCCCCCCGCTGGATAGGCAAAGCCCCGCTCAATCAAGGTTTCGATAAAGGCGATGATTTGGGGGACAACCTCCGTCGCTTTGGGATAGGCATCCGCAGGCATCACGTTCAAGCGGCCCAAATCGTCTAAATAAGCCTCAATATACGTGTGGGTGATGTCTTGCCAGGGGATGTTTTCCTCCTGCGATCGCCGGATAATCTTGTCATCAATATCCGTAAAATTCTGGACATAGCGCACCTCGTACTGCCGCCACTGCAAATAGCGCCGCACCATATCCCAGCCAATATACGATCGCGCATGGCCCAAATGGCAATACTCATACACCGTCACCCCACAGACATACATCCGCACCTGCCCCGGTTCCAGAGGCCGAAATTCTTCCTTTTGGCGCGTCAGCGTGTTGTATATCATCAAGGGCATAGTTCAACCTGATCCACAGCGAATTGAGCAATAATGAAAAAATGGGCTGGAAAGCAACCAACCAACCAGTGTATCTGTTAATTTATGGCCGTTGCTCAAAATCCCTGGCACGGGACAATTGCAAACAACGCTAAACTAACAAACAGTCACCTGGGGCCAAAATCCAGAGTTTTGGCAGAGTCCACTGCTCCCAGTTTTCTTTACTATTTTCTGACGTTTCGCCCATTGACGCTATGCAAACAGCCGCGACTTCCGACCACTCTACTTCGATGGACGCTCCCAAAGTTGGCTTGCCCGTCACGATTATCACTGGCTTCTTGGGCAGCGGCAAAACCACACTGCTCAACCATATTCTGTCTAATCAGCAAGGAGTGAAAACAGCCGTACTGGTCAATGAATTTGGTGAAATTGGCATTGACAACGAACTCATTGTCTCCACGGGCGAAGACATGGTGGAACTGAGTAATGGCTGCATTTGTTGCACCATCAATAACGATTTGGTGAACGCGGTTTACAAAATTCTGGAACGGCAAGAGGCGATCGATTATCTCGTCGTCGAAACCACAGGTTTGGCCGATCCGCTCCCGGTGGCGCTCACCTTCTTGGGCACCGAATTGCGCGACATGACCCGCCTCGATTCCATTGTCACCGTGGTTGATTGCGAAAACTTCAGCCTGGATCTCTTCAACAGCCAAGCCGCCTACAGCCAAATTACCTACGGCGACATCATTTTGCTGAATAAAACTGATTTGGTGCCAGCGGAAAAGGTAGACGAACTGGAAAGTCGGCTGAAAGAAATGAAAGAGGGTGCCCGTCTTCTCCGCACAGTGAAGGGAAAAGTGCCGCTCCCAGTCATTTTGAGCGTGGGGCTATTTGAAACAGACAAATATTTTGACCCCGAAGCCGAACAGCATGACCACGAGCATCATGATCATGGGCAGCATGGCCACGACCACCACGGGCACGATCATGACCACGCGCACCACGACGACCATGCGGCCTGCGACCATGACCACGGGCATTGCGTCCACGATCATGACCACGACCATCATCACCATTCCAACCACCTGGAGGACGATGGGTTTACGTCGGTGTCGTTCCAGAGCGATCGCCCCTTTGAAATCAAAAAATTCCAGTATTTTCTCGATCATCAAATTCCAGAAACCGTCTTCCGGGCCAAGGGCATTCTCTGGTTTGAAGAAAGCCCCAAGCGCCACATTTTCCATCTCAGCGGCAAGCGGTTTTCTTTGGATGATGATGAGTGGAAAGGTGCACCCAAAAACCAACTGGTGTTGATCGGACAAGACCTGGATCACGGAACGCTCTTAGCTCAGATTGAGCATTGTTTGGGGATGCCTGCAACCAACCGGGGCAAAGGCTTTGGGCGTTAACCTGAGAATTTGCGGAAAACTCTGATTTAACGGGCTGCGTTATCACTGGGCGATCGCGCCAGTCTCGGTAGGGTTGCTCAGGGCAGTGGGGCGATCGCTCGTTAGAATGAGGGCACAGAGTCGGAACATCAGGCGTGAACGCAAAACGAGAAGTCTTAGTTTGCCAACACATTAATTGTTGTCGGCAAGGGGCAAGAGCAGTGCTGGAAACCTTTCAAACTTACACTGATACCGATTTGGCGGTGCGGGCTGTAGAGTGTCAAGGCCAATGCAACATGGGGCCAACCGTGCGGATTTTGCCAGACGAAACCTGGTATTGCCGCGTCAAAGTGGCCGATGTGGCCGACATTGTTGACCAACACCTCCATCACGATCAGCCCGTCGATCGCCTCCTCCACCCGCGCCTCCATCCCCGCCTCAGTCTTTAGGCAGTTGCCCCGGTTATTTCTTTTGCAGGAAGGACACTGCTAGCTGGATGGCTTGGCCGACGGTAGATTGCAAAGCTGAAGGTGGCGCAGTTTTGGCCCAATCAACCAAATAGGTGCGAAAGCCCCGATCGCGCTGGGCACGTTGGGCGATCGCCTGTCCAATGAGCTTACGCTGAATCTCCACCGTCGAAATGCCTTCGTGATGCAAATAATTCAGCAACCGTTCCACATTCTCAATGATTTGGGCGGGCGCTTGAGTCACCAAAATATGCTGAATTTGGCGGACAACTTCTTGATACAGGCGAGTCCGCTGTTCCAAACTGGGCGAGGGTTCAGTCTGGATGACCGTCACAGGTTCATCAGGGGCGATCGCGGGTGGTGAGTCAGTCGTCCCGCTTTGAATCCCCAGCAAGGCAAGCACCGTCGCCCGTTGAGACAGCCACCGTTGTTTGATCGTGGGATAGTGCTGAAAAACTCGTCGGGTAATGTGCTTGGCGTTGACCCCCCGGTTTGTTGTGAGTTGAACCACATAGTTATCTTGCAGCAATTCATAGCCCTGGATGGTCAGCGTCAGCGCCTCCGGTTCCTCCGCCTCGACTTGGGCCAACGTAAACACCAGAGCCTCCCAGTTCGGGCATTCTGTAAAGTACAGTTCCACCGCCACCTGATCATTCTGTACCGACTTGGCAAATTCCCCTGGCTCAAAATCGCGGCTTTGGGGCAAGCGATCGCAGGGCTTTTTCGCCACCGGATCAAACTGCGTAAACACATAGCGACAATTGACCTTAGATAAATCCAACGCCTCAGTCCGCCAATTCGCAATACAACACCCCGTCATCTGCGCGCCTTCCAGGGTCGTATGGTTGAGCACCGTTTCCAGCAAATACGCCCCGCTCAAATTGGCCTCGCTCAACACCGCTTGATGGAAATAGGCTCCACTCAAATCCGCCCGTTCCAGATCAGCCCCCCGCAAGTTCGCCTCGCTGAGGTTGGCCCGCAACAAAAACACATCCTGCAAATTGGCCCGCAGCAAATGGGCCTTGTGCAAACTCGCCTTGAGTAAGTACGCCCCCGCCAAATTCGCCCGACTCAAATCCGCCTGGTCAAGAATCGCTTCACTCAAGTCCGCCCCTGTCAACACACTGCGATGCAAATCCGCTGCGGTCAGGTTGGCCTGCCGGAGATAGGCCCCAATCAAACTAGCCTCGCTGAGATTTGCCCCCACAAGCACCGCTTCCCGCAGATTAGCCTCTTCTAGATGGGCTTCCCGTAAGTTAGCCTGGGCCAAATTTGCCCCCGCTAGATTCGTCCGGCGCAGATTCGCTTCCATCAACTCAGCATGGCCCAAGTTGGCGCTGTTGAGCTTGGCCCGCTCTAGGTTAATCTGATCCAGTTTGGCAAACTCTAGATTCGCGGTACTGAGGTCGGCATCGGTGAGGATGGCCCAATTTAGATCGGCTTCCGTCAGTTGGGCCAAGCGTAGATCAACTTTGCTCAAATTTGCCCCACTGAGCATGGCCTGCCCCAAGTTGGCATTGTTGAGGGTGGCATTGTGGAGATCGGCCCGCCGCAAACAGGCTTCGGTTAAGTTGGCCTGGTTCAAAAAAGCCCAACTCAGATTGGCTTCGGTAAAGTTGGCTCCTGTAAAATTGGCTCCGCGTAAATTCAACCCGCTCAGGTCGGCCCCGCTGAGGTCTACATAGGCAAAGTTGCGTTCGCCTTGACGATAGTGCTCAAGTAGCTCCTGAGGGTGCATGGAAGAAGGAATAAAGAACAGGGAATGATGAGGCAGGATAAATCGGGGGGCACCCCAGCGGGGCAAGCGGAACCGCGATCGCGCCGGGGTTACTAGGGCAGCCAGCGAGGCCGCAGACCGGGAATTGGCAGGGCTTCGGGTTTGGATTTGGCGAGGTTATCGGTTTCCAGGGGGACGATCCATAGGCGACTATCGGCAATGACCTGGCCCCCCTGGTTCCGGATGGCGTTGGGGTCTTGAGTTTGGGCCTCGGTGGCTTGGTCATAGAGGATGGCGAGGCCATCGGGGGAGAGGCTGATCTGGGTTTCCCGCTGGTTAGGGAGGGGGACAAGGCGGGTGAGTTTGGCGGTTTTGGTGTCGATCGCGGCGAGGTAAGGCTCTTCGCGATAGGTGTCGCCGGGAATCAGTTCGGAGAGGAGGCAATAGAGCAGGGTGCCAGTGGGATCAAATTGGGCGGAGAAAATTGAGCCTTCGGTGCGGAGGAGTTCTTTTTGGGTGCCTTGATTGCTGACGACATAGAGGGAACGGGTGCGATCGCCGTTGAATTTGACGGTGGCGGCTAAGGCTCCATCCCGCGAAAAGTTCAGCACAATGCCAAATTTAGGCAAAAAATCCAGGGGTTTGGCATCGGGGTAAAGGGGGAGGATGGCGAGTCCTTGACCTTGGGCGATCGCCAGGGCATCGCTGTCGGGGGTAATGAGAAAATCGCCGCCCGGTTGGCCTTTGAGGGGTTGGGGATCGGCTCCGGCTTTGAGCAACCAGGGGCCAAAATCGGCGGGGTCTTTGCGGTTCACCCGTTGCACAATGATGATGTTGCCATCGGCAGAGAGATCAAACTTGAGGTTTTGATAGGTGTCGCTGTCGAGAACGAGATCCAGGGTGCCGACGGGTTGTTTGGTGGCGGCTTGGGCTTGGCGGGCGTTGGCCCCCGGATCAAGTTGGGTGGGTGGGTTGATTTGGATGCCGGTGGAGACTTGGTATAGTTTTTGTTCGATGATGCCGCGCGTCTGTTGGCTCCGTTCGGTGGCGGCGATGAGGATGCGATCGCCCAGAGGATAGGGCTTGAAGTCGTTGACCACGAGATTGGCTGGCGTGAGGATCAGCCGTTGCTGTTTGGTCAGGTTGAACAAGACTAAACGACCAGCTTCGTCGCCCTGGGTGCCAATGTAGGCAAAGGCGCGATCGCGGGTTTGAAAGGTAGCCTGAAAGGGTTTGATGGGCAATTGTTCGCTGCCCCCCTGGTCAAAGAAATCCACGGCATTCTCTAATTGCAGGGAATACTGAGTGCCGTAGGGGGCGGGCATCGTCAAGGTGTAGGCCATGCGTCGTCCGGCCCAACTGGTTTTGCCAAGTAAGGGTGGCTCAATTTTGAGATTTTTTTCGACTGTGGCCTGGTTCATTGGTCGGCTGAAGGCTAAGACAAAGGCAATATCATTCGCGCCAACGTCTTTGCTTTGCCAGTTGAAATTTCGCACAGAGGGAGCCGTACGATCGCCCAAGAACAACAGGGCAGCGATGACAAGCCCCAGGAGGAGCATCACCACCAGGGCAAGGCGATCTAGGACTTGGGGAAAGGCGGGGACTTTGGGAGAAGCGGGCGATCGTTGCATGAATCTTGCGGGAACAGGGTAAACAGGGTGAGTGAGATGGTTCCATCTTAATCACAAGCGCCTTTATTCTAAGGAGAATCAACGCAGATGGAAAAAGCGCGATCGCTTACACTAATACGTTTTCGGTTACTTCCACAAGGCTTTGGGCATTCTATGAGCATTGAGTGGAAATAGGTATGAAAAGATTAATTCGGGCCGGATTAACTTTAGCTATCATTGGCTGTGGCACTCCAGCGTTAGCAGAATGCAGCGAATCATACATGGTTTTGCCCACTGGAGAGTGTGTAAACCTGAGTTACATAAATGTCCTTAGCGAAAGTCGAAGCAATAAGGCCGCCAGCAATGCTCAATATAGACGACTTTTTAATGCCAATGTGACGCTGGAATCCAATCGTGCCATCAGTGGCGAGACTCCAGCAGAGCGAGAGCGCCGACTCAAAACGCTAGTCGAGTACAAAGTCTTGAACGATGCTGTGAATGTGGATGCAGCCAAAGTCGAAAACTTAGTTTACTCTATCCGCCAACGGACGATGGGCAAAGTATATCGGGCCTATCAGCGTTAACTCGGCCCGATTGAGGGCAACCACCGATACAATCAAAAGGGTTGCGGGCCGGGTGGGTATAGGCAAGGGGCTGTTGCAGAGAAAACGGGCAGCGGGCGATCGCGTTGCCAAGCGATCGCCTTAGGGCTAAAATCCACCATACCGCAGGGCCAAAAAATGCAAGCAGGAAACTTACTAACCGATCACGGCGCAGACATTCTGGTGGCGGAGCATTGGCTTGATCCCGCTGTCTGCGCCCATTTGCTTCAGGTTGCTGAATGTTGTGAGTTTCGATCGCCGCCCCCCGGTGCCAGCCTGACGGGGGAATTGCGGAGTAACGATGTTTTGGTGCTGGATAACCAGACGGCATTGCTAGAATCCACCAATGCGCTGTTGGTCACGGCGTTGAACCGCTTACGCCTCCATCTGGCCAAACGGTATGAGACGACGTTTTCCCATGTGGAACTCTATGCGATCGAGCGGTTTCGTCCCGGCCAAGCCCACAAGCGACACATGGATGGGCTGATCTTTGGCGATCGCTACACGGAATTGGCTCAGGGCATTCCCGCGCGGGATGTGACGGCGATCGCGTTTTTGAATGAAGAGTTTGAGGGCGGCGAGGTGTTATTGCATCGACAAAACGTGAAGGTCAAGCCGGGAGCGGGCGGTGTGGTGCTGTTTCCGGCCAGGTATACCCATCCCTATCAAGCGTTGCCCGTGTTGCGGGGCTGCAAATATACGGTGACAAGCTGGCTTTTTCATTAGCTGCGCGTGGCCCTGGAGCGTGGCCTCAAGTGCCGGGAGGGGTGGCTAAGACGCTGAGGGCGGCGTTGACCTGGTGGCAGAGGGTGGCCCAGTCATGGCGGCGGGGTTGGCGAAACAGGCGGGCGGTGGGATACCAGGGGCTATCGGTGCGGTGCATGAACCAACGCCAGTCGGGGCTGAAGGGCAGCAAAATCCAGACGGGTTTCCCCAAGGCTCCGGCCAGGTGGGCGATCGCGGTATCAACGGTAATCACCAGGTCGAGCTGATTGATCAAGGTGGCGGTGGCAGCCATGTCTTCGAGTTGGGAGGTGAGGTCAATGATGGGCAGGGTGCCATTGGCGATCGCCTCGACCTGGTTGAGTTCTGCCCAGTGGCTCCCTTTTTGCAAGCTGTAAAAAATGGCATTGGGGTGGGGCAGGAAAGCAAGAAATTCTTGAAGGGGACAGGAGCGATCGCGATCGTGGCTGTGGCGGGGGTTGCCGCCCCAAACCAGACCCACTTTTAGCTTGGCGGCGGCAGGCAGGGGAAGCTGTTGCGCTGGGGTCGGGGGTGGCGCAGTGAGGTAGGGAATGCGAGCGGGAATGGTGTCTAGATTGGTGCCCAAAATGGCGGGCAAACTCAGCAGGGAAGCCTGTTGCTCAAAGGGGGGGAGGGGTGCGCCAGCGGGAATCACCTGGTCAATGGCGGCGATCGCCTGAAATAGCCGCACTAATGGCGCTTGGCATTCCACAATGACTCGCCCACCCGATTCGGCCACCAACGCCGCATACCGCACAAACTGAATACTGTCGCCCAGGCCCGATCCCGCTTCGGCATACAGCAACAAGGTTTGGCCACCGAAGGGCTTGCCATCCCACACGGGTTGGGGCAAGGGCCGAGGACGGGCGGCAATGTGCAATCGCCAGTGATCGTAGGCGGGGAAGCCTTCGGCCAAGTTACCGGCCAAGAGCATTGTCCGAATGCGGCTCCCTTGCAATTCGCTATGATTGGGCGCAAAGGCCAGGGCGCGATCGTAGAGGATGAGGGCTTCTTGAAACCGACCCTGTTCTTGTAGCGCGTCCCCCAGGTCGCGGTAAGCATCGGGGTTGGTGGGCATCAATTGGCGGGCGGTTTCGTAGTGGGTGATGGCGCGATCGAGGTGGCCCAGTTCTTTGAGGGCATGGCCCAGGTTGGTGTGGGCAGCAGCCAGGTTGGGATCGAGGCGGAGGGCGGTTTCGTAGTGGGCGATCGCTGCTTCCAGTTGCCCAAGCTGCTGCAAAATTGCGCCTAAGTTGCCATGCACGCGGGGATTATTGGCATTCAGTTGCAAGGCGGCCCGATAGTGAACGGTGGCCTGGTCGAGTTGCCCTGTCTGTTGCATCAAAACGCCCAGGTTATTGTGGGCATCCAGGTTGTCGGGCTGGACGGCGATCGCCCGTTGATACCACTGGGCCGCTGCTTCCCCGTTTCCTTGCTGGTGAGCGGCCAAACCCAATAAGTACAAAATTCGGGCTTGATTGGGCTGGGTTTGCAAAATACTCAGGTAGAGTTGCTCGGCTTCGGCATATTGCCCTGCCTGATGGCATTGAATCGCAGCATTGAGCAAATCAGCGGCGGTATTCATAGCAAGTATTGCTGCAACACAAGGATTTCCATCGCATCCTAAAAGACGATCGCCGGAATGGGCAAGCCGTGATAATTCTTTATTCGGACATATTGACCGATTTAGCGCGATGGGCGGGATTGGGATAGAGAAAACGGATGCCAGGAAACTAAATTCCGTGGCTTTTGCCAATCATCCAGTGGCGGCGGAAAAATCGCGCAAGGGAGGACTCGGCCAGAGTGAGGCAAATGGGTCGCCCGTGGGGACAGGTGCGGGGGTTGCGGGTCTGGTGCCACTGGTTCAGCAAGGTTTGCATTTCGCTGGGGGTCAGGGGGGTGCCGTTGCGGATGGCGGTGCGGCAGGCGATCGCGGCCTGGGCTGTGGGTAAATCGCCTCCCAAGCTTAATTCAATTAAGGCTTCAGTGCAGTCCGCCCGTGCCGCTAGGGGGGCCGGGGCCGATCGCGCGACCCAGGCGGCCTCGCCAAAGGGTTCTAGTTCCAGCCCCAGGCGTTCCAGTTGCTCTAGTTGGGCGGCGGTTAAGTGCTGCAAGATGAGGGGTGGATCGAGGGGGACAAGCTCCCAGCGATCGCAGAGTTGCTCATACAGGACTCGTTCGTGGGCGATGTGTTGCTCGATCAACCAAATGCCGGTAGCGTGTTCCGCCAGGATATACATCTGATGGACTTGGGCGATCGCGGTTGGCCCGTCCAGGCGGGGGGTAGCATCCAAAGCCTTTGAGTCTGGGCGATCGCTGCGGTCTGCCGGATAGTGCCCTTCGGCTTCGGCCGCTTTGAGCCAGGTGCCCAGGCGGTTGGTATGGAAACTGTCGGGGAGGGCGGCGGCATGGGTGTGGAGAATTTGGGCGATCGCGGCGTTCACCTGGGCTTGCCAGTCGGGCAAATGGTTGAGATAAAGTTCGGCTTTGGCGGGGTGGCGGTTCCAGTCAATCTGCGCGGGGGGCACTCGTAAGTGGACGAAGCAAATTGGATAGCGATCGCGGGGCAAGGTACGCCGAAAGGCCGTCAAAATCGTTTGCTCTAGTTCGGGGAATTGCACACAGCGGCCATTCACCGCGACCCGCACCCAGTCTGGCCGTTGCCGATGGCAGCGATCGGGCAACCCCAGCAGCACATAGACTCCCACCGGATCTTCTGATTTGGCGGCAGCGGCGAGGGGCGGCGAGGGCTGCTCTTGCAGATCGGTAAACTGCACTCCGCGCACCAGTTGGGGCAAGATGTGCCGAGGGGAGGCACCGGGAAAAATGGTCAGCCAGGGGCGATCGCCCTGGTGTACCGTCCAGGTAATGTGCGGATAGCAAAGGGCAAACTGGTGAATCGTCGTCTGCACGGCCCGGAGTTGCTGGGCCAGGGGGGGCAAGCTTTGGCGACGGCTGGGAAAGGGTGCGAACAAGTCATCTACGGTCACGATCGTCCCCGGCGCGATCGCCACGGGTTCCAGTGGGTGCGGCTCTCCGGTGTGCTCATAGGTCACGGCCCAGCCCATCGTGGTGTCAGCGTCCCGGTCGGTTGTGGTTGCGTCGTCCGGCGGGGCAATCGCGCTGGGTTGGGGCCGACTGGCAATGTGCAAGGTTGATAACTGGGCCAAACTGTGCAACGCTTCACCCCGGAACCCCAGGGTGGTAATGTGCCACAGGTCGCTGGCTTGACGAATTTTGCTGGTGCTGTGGGCGATCGCGGCTTGCGCCAAGTCTGCCTGGGGCATTCCCCGACCATTGTCTGTGACTCGCACCCGCCCCTGGTCTGGCCATAGGGCGATCGCGATGCGAGTGGCCCCCGCATCCAGGGCATTTTCCACCAACTCCCGTACCACCGCCGCGACGGAATCAATCACCTCGCCCGCTGCAATTAAATGCACCGCATCGGTTGGCAACCGCACAATTTCGGATCTCATGCCTCTAGTGTAGGCGAGACAGCCCTAATTCGGGATGGCGATCGCGGTTCAAAAGGCTTGAGAAATGGTGTCTGTGGCAGCGGGAGATGACAGCGAATCTAGCTCCGCCTGCATATCCTTCCCAAAGGTTTTTTCCTGGACATCCCCCGGACTACCCAAGGGCTTCGGTTGGCCTTCGTTAAAGCTCACTTCCACCGCCCCAGCATCTCCGGCCCGCACGGTCACTTCTTCTTTGGCCGTCCAGGTGCGTTGCGCCCCCTGAGATAACATCCCCTCAAAGGCGGTGCTTCCATCCACCACAATCCGTAACCAGGATTGCTGCCCTTTCACGGTGAGGCTAACCCGCACTGGCTTGTCAGATTGGGGCGTGGCGGCAGCTTGGGGTGCGGCTTGGGCCGCCACCTTAGCAGCTTTTCTCAGTTGTTCTGGCGTAGGCGGCCCATAAAACTCCCCTAAGGATTGAGCATTAAGGGTCTTGGCCAGACTTTCTGGAGTGGTGGCGGCATAGCGAGCGGCAGCACTGTTGGGCCGACTCAGCAAATGGGATAGCCCACTGACAGCCCCGATGACCAGGAGGGTGTAGACCAGATACAAGTGATAGGGCCGGAGCTGCGCCTGGATGGGCGATCGCCAAATCGGTCTGGAAATAACGCGGGTGGGGGTGCTGTGGGTCGGAAATGCGTCTGCAAATGCGGCCCCATCGACCCCGATCGCAGCGGCATAACGCTTGATGAAGCCCTGGATATAGACTGGCTCCGGCAACCGCTTGAGATCTCCAGCTTCGATCGCGGCTAGCGTCCGGACTGGGATTAGGGTCATCGACTCCACTGCTTCTAAGGACAACTCCTGATGCTGGCGCAGATCGCGCAAGTAAGCACCAATATCTGCCAACATCGTGGCTTGCTCATTGTCAACTTGAAGAGTTTGTTTTTTCATACGTTGCACTCCTCACCGACTGCCAGATGCTCCTGTTTTGATAGTAAGTCAATTTGAGTTCGCAATAAACCAACTTCGGTCTCTGTCAACATTCGATAGCATCCGTACGCTAGGTCTGGCCCCTGTTTGGGATGAAGCTGAATTGGCCCGATCGCCGTCCGCTCTAACTGCAAAACCGGATACCCCAGGGCATCGGCCACCCGTCGGATTTGGCGGTTGCGGCCTTCCCGCAAGACGACTTCCAGCAGGGTTTTACCTTGCAGATGTTTCCGCCGAATTTGCACCTGGGCTGGTAGGGTTTTTTGCCCATCCAACCAGAGGCCCTGCCGCCACTGGGCGATCGCCGCTGCGGATGGATAACCCTGCACCCAAACCCGGTAGACCTTGGGGATGTGATGGCGCGGGTGGGTCAGGGCAAAGGTCAGATCGCCGTCATTGGTCAGGAGTAAGGCTCCTGTAGAATCCACATCTAAGCGCCCAACTGGATGAAGGCCCTGGCCCTGGCGCAACTCTGGTGGCAATAAATCCAGCACGGTTGCCCGATGCGCCGGATCATCGCAGGTACACACCACGCCAATTGGCTTGTGCAGTAAAAGGTAAATCAGTTGGGGTTGGTGCTCCCGGTGGAGGCGTTGGCCATCGACCCAAATCTGATCGTGGCTCAGATCAACTTTTTGCCCCAACTGAGCACACTGGCCGTTGATGTGGACACGCCCCTCCAGAATCATCTGCTCGGCTTTGCGACGAGAAGCGATTCCCCATTGCGAAAGAATTTTTTGCACTCGTTCACTCATGCGATCGCCCGTCCATCCATTCACTTGGATTGACCCTCGTTCTAGGTATGGAAGCGCGGCGCGGCAGTGTCGGTTTGGACATTCCTCTGGATATTCCCATTCAGTGCTTCATCCTTCTTGATACACATTAACAAGTGTTTGTCATTAAGAAAAGATACCTACTGCTAAGATCTGGGTTCCCCTGCCCCAGAGGCGATCGCTCCACCGACAACGGGCGGAGGCAGTCCCCCCTCCAGCGGCAACCCTTAGAGCCATCACAATGGAGAGCCAGGGTAAAGAAGACGAGATTCAGGGCTGGCGACTTGACTCCGGGGGAGAGGCGGGGGCGATCGCGGGCCGCAACAGCCCCGTTATCCGGGTATAAATCCCACCTTTTGCCCCATCGCTTTCCCATCTTTTCTCAAGGATTGGTTAAGTGCAACGGCCAAATGACTTGGAGCCATGCCCCTCCAGTTTCCGGATGGTTTTGTGCGGTCACAGTTCCCTGATGCGCCTCCACAATTTGCCGCACGATCGCCAAGCCCAAACCAGTGCTGCTGTTGAGGGGCATATCTGGGGTGCTGGGCGGAGCCGACCCACCGCCCAAACTCGCTGGACTGGCCCCCGTGGCACTTGCACCTGTGGCCCTGTTGGTGGTGAGGGATGTACGGGCACCGATACCCCGCCGCCGAGACGGGTCGCCTCGATAGAAGCGATCAAAAATATACGGTAGTGTGTGCTCTGGGAAACCTGGCCCTGCGTCAATCACGTCTAAGCAAACGCGCTCTGGCTCGCTGTTAGTCGTTTGCGGCAAAACTTGCACGTTGACCTGAATGGTTTGGTGGCAGGGGCTAAATTGCAAGCTGTTGTCGAGCAGATTCAGCAATACGCGGTGCAACCGGGCTTCGTCGGCCTGGAGCAGTAAGCCGTCTGGCCCGTGATAGGCAAACTCGACCTGTTTTTGGCGGGCTAGGGGTTCCAGGCTGGCCCATACGGACTCGATCAAGCATCTGAGATCGACGGTTTGCAGGGTCAGGCGTTTTTGGGCGTTGGCTTGCAGTTGGTTCAGATCTAAGAGGTCTTGCACCAAGTTGCTGAGGCGGAGGGTTTCGTTGAGCAGGCGCTCGACCCAGTTTTGCATGGGCGGGGTGAGGCGGGCTTGGAGGGTTTCGGCAACCAGGCGGATGGAGGTCAAGGGGGTTTTGAGTTCGTGGGCAACGTCGGAAATCCAGCGATCGCGTTGTTGGGTCAACAGGGTGACTTCTTCGCGACTTTCCAAAAAAATGGCGATGTTACCGTGCTCCAGGGGAAACCCATAGCCCCGCAGCGATCGCGGTTGTTGCTGGGTGAGTTTGGTATAGTCGCTGGTGACGGGGTAAAAGACCCATTCCTGCTGACAGGGCGTTTGAGAATGGCGGGTTTCCTCAATCAACGCATCCAGTTCGTAGGAACGCACCCATTCCAGTAAGAGGCGCGGTTTGTTGAGCGATCGCTGATCCAGACTCAGCAGTTCACAGGCTTTGGGGTTGAAGGCCGTTAACTGGTTATCTTCGTCTACTTGCAGAAAACCAATCGGGGCAACTTGCATCAAGCCTTTGAGGGCCATCAGTTCCGCCTGAGCGCGTTGGTACAGGGCTTCCTGGGCTGCGATCGCCCGAATTAACTGCGATGGGGTCGAGAAAGGCACCCGCAACAACTCTGGCTGTAGGCGCTGCGTCAATCGTTTGAGTTTGATATTGAGCCGCAACCAATACCACCCAAAGCAGGCCAACCCAATGGATAAACCGATCACAAACCATCCATCCATCTGTGCCAACTCGCCTCCTTGCTAAGGCTTTAAGCCATGCTGACCTGATTCTGGGCGAGGTGTTGGCGGTGGGCGGCCCAAGGCTCCATCAGCCTCGCATACCGCTTTGTTGCGCGATCGCGCCCTACCGTTTACGCCAGCAGCCTTTGGCTAACCAAAGCGATAACCAAACCCGCGCACCGTCACCAAATACTTGGGATTACTCGGATCTTCTTCCAGTTTTTCCCGGAGCCAGCGAATATGGACATCCACAGTTTTACTGTCGCCAATAAAGTCATGCCCCCAAATTTTTTCCAAGAGTTGATCCCGCGACCAAACACGGCGGGGATAGTTCATGAAAAGTTCGAGAATTTTGAATTCTTTCGGCGAAAAGTTGACTTCCTTCCCCTTAATCATCACGCGGCATTCTTGGGGGTACAACGTGATGTCTTGATACTGTAAATAGGGTTGTTCTGGCTCCACCTGAAACTGTTGTTGACGACGCAACAAAGCCCGACACCGAGCGATTAATTCCCGCATTCCAAAGGGCTTGGTCAAGTAATCGTCCGCGCCAATTTCTAGCCCCACAACCCGGTCAGTCTCGCTGCCTTTTGCACTCAGCATCAGGATAGGAACATTGTTGCCCTCGCGGCGAATAATGCGACACAAATCCAATCCATTGATATAAGGCAGCATTAAGTCCAAAATGATGAGATCAAAATGGCTGCTTTTGTCCAAGTCTTGCTCCAACCGATGGGCAGCAGTGGCCGCCCGATGCTCACCCGGATAGGCGATCGCCTGGTGCATCAAATCCAATGCCATCCGGCCATCTTCAGCCACAACAACGTCGTAGCCTTCATCGGTTAACGCCAGGGCAACGGTTTCGCGAATCAGTTCTTCATCTTCCACGACCAAAACCCGACCAACCCGCAAATCCGGACGAACGTTGGGTGCATTTGGTGTTAAAGCCAGCGGCATGAGCGGTGCCAACTCCAAGTGATTTTCAAGAAAATTCTAGCACTCGCGATCGCCTGTCGTACCGCGAAATCTTTTCTCCATAACGCGATCATTGACCGCCGATTTTAGCCGCCTTGAGGTTTACATTGAGCCAGGGCTAACGCCAACTGCAACGGTTAGCCGCAGGGTGATTAGGCGCAAACTCTGGTGGTGCAAGTCGGAGCGATCGGGCCAGGACTCTAGCCAGGGCGATTGAGCCAAGGGGCAGGCGCGATCGCATTCGCAATCTACGAGGGTTGCCAGAACCACTGCGGGGCAAGGGTTTCAGCGCCAACTGTGCAGGCCAAGGCAATGCGACCAGAGCCTAAGGGCTACAAAATTTGCCAACCCTGAATGCGCCATTCACCGTCTTGTCGTACCAGGTTGTACTGCACTTTCAGATCATCCGTTTGGGCCGCACCATCGACCTTACCGTTGCGATAGAGTTCCATCGTTTCCTTTACTTGGGCCACCACCGTTGCCTGATCAGGGGTGCTAGCGGCGGTTGGTTCGGTGGATGGGGCAGCGGCACTGTCTGGTGATGCGGTAGGTGCAGGACTGGGCGTACTGGTTTCAGCTCCAGGGCTGGGGGCAGGACTGGCAGACGGGGCCGCAGGTGCCTTAATCGCTTGGCCATTCGCCAAGAGTTCCACTGTGTCAACGGTAACTTCGTGTTTGTAGTCGCGATAGGCACCATCACGTTTTGCGTCTGCGGCGGTGGCTTGCCACTCGGCTAATTTGGGGCCAGTCAAAATTTTGTCTAAATCGGCAGTGTCATGGGTAGACCCCATTGCTTTGGCCTTGGTCGTCAGCCATTGTTCGATCAATTGCTGGGCCGAGGTCGTGTCCAAAAATTCGGCTTTGGTGGGGGCGGGAGTGTCTTCCGGTAAGGCCACCAGGGGTTGATCAAGTTGGACTGCGGGGCGATCGCTGGCCTGAGCATTGGGCTTGAGGGACGTTTGCCATGCTCGGAACAGCCACGCGCCGAGGCCACCGAATAAGACCACACAGACCAGCAAGGCCAGGGGCATGAGCACCTTGGGCAGATTGCGGTTGGGCACGGGGCGATCGCCTCGTCGGGGCCGCTTGCCGTCCCGCTTTGGCCCGTTGGGACGTTCTTGGGCCGTTAGAGGAGACGAGGGCACATCCCGGATGGCGGCTGGTTCTTGGCTCGGTTGGGGATCGCGTTCTGCCGTAGAAACGCCCCCCGCAAAGCGATCGTCAGTATCCAGGGTCGCTGTGGCACTACGAGAGGCTATCCGGGCACGGGCGGCGGCGATCAACGCTTCGCGATCGGACAGTTGTTCAGTTGGGGTATAGGTGGCACGGGCCACAGCCGGTTCTGCTACGGGTTCTGGGGCAAGGGTTGATTCTGCTTCTAAGTCGGCGATAGCGCTGACGGGGGGCGATCGCCGTTCGACCATTGGGGCCGGAGTATAGACGGGTTCTGGTGAAACCGCCTCTTGCGGCAACGCTTCTAGATAGGTTTGCACATGGGGATCGGCAAAATAGTCCTTCAACGACAACCGACAGTCCGCCAGATCCCGGAAATGGGGAAATACCTCGTCGTGGAACCATTGCTCGGCGTACAAACACAGCCCAGGGAGCAGGTCGGGAGAGTCGTAGGAATGTTGGCGGATAAACGCAATGGAGTCATGCTCTTGGCTCAGTTCTAGGGAACGACTGGCTTCATCGGTTTGGCCCAACAGCAAAGAACAAATGGCCCGCTCCAAAAACACATCCTGCCGATTGGTCAAAGGGGCCAAATATTGCCCTGCCTGTTGCACTAATTCGGGATAGCGTTCGGCAAAACCCCGTGCCATCAAGGCATAAACTGCCAGGTACGTGGCCACTGCCGAGGGCCGACTGGCTTCCCGACAAAAGAGATCCTGTTGTTCTTCGGCGGTGAGGTAGCTGCGTAGCTGCTGAATGAATTTGAGGAAATCATCAATGTTTAAGCCGGATTGGTCGTCGGCGGTGCCATCAATCCCGCCGCGATCGCGCAACATATCTTGCAATAACTCAATCCCAGTTTGTCGCCCTTCCAGGGTTTCCGGCGGCGCGGCCAACAATTCTAGGATGCGATAGGGACGCAACCGATACAGATCAGACTGAATTTCACCCCGTACATTCACAAATAATCCTTCGCGGAGCAAAAGCTGTTGCCCCGTTTCCAGAGCTTCGGCAGCATTCTCGTATTGCCCCTGTTGCCATTGCTCCCGCCCCAACTCCAAGCAGGCCAAGGCCACCGTCAACACAATATCGGAAAAAATAATCGGATCACTATAGGGCTGGCTGAGGCTGGCGCTGCCCCCCGTGAGAAACGGTCGCCCCAACTTTAGCACCAACTCGTACTCGCCCAATTCTTGCAAAATGAGCAGCGCGCCGATAAATTGCGTTTCCTCAATTTCTACACTGGGCGCATGGGCTTCGGGCAAATCCAGTTCGGTGTCGTAGTCCCCCCCCGCAGCGGCATCGGCCGCCGCCTCCGGCGACAGTTCGTAGGTTCTGGCGAGAAACCGCGCATCATAACGACGACGGGCGGTGGAGTCCGAGAGCACCCCATACGCCTGGTCGATTAATTGCTTGCGAATGGCGATCGCGGCATCTGAGTATTCCCGCCGGGGCAACTGCAAGGTGCGATCGCGATGGGCTTGTCGCAACTGGTCACTCGTCGCCTGAATAGGTAGACCTAGAATTCGATAATAGTCAAGCGGAATACGCACGATACACTTCCCCAACGGTAAGAAGTAAGGTTAAGCTATGGTAACGCCTTATAGAAGTCTGTCAAGGCATTGTGTGACAGCAGTTGTTTGACAAAGTGGAAGTTTACACCCAGGATTGGCCAAAACTTTCACTCAGCAACATAACTCTAGGAAAATTGTTCAAACGTCTTCACGATTAGGATAAGTCGATGGTTCAAGAGAGAACAGTCCCAGTATTTCATGCAGCACCGGCGAGCATTTCCCGCGAGGAAGGGTTGTTACTCTACGAAGACATGATACTCGGTCGTTTTTTTGAAGATAAATGCGCCGAGATGTACTATCGCGGCAAAATGTTCGGGTTTGTCCACTTATACAATGGCCAAGAAGCCATTTCGACTGGGGTGATTAAGGCCATGCGCCCCGGCGAAGACTACGTTTGCAGCACCTACCGCGATCACGTCCATGCCCTCAGTGCGGGGGTGCCAGCGCGGAATGTCATGGCGGAACTGTTTGGCAAAGCAACGGGGTGCAGCAAGGGCCGGGGTGGTTCCATGCACCTGTTTTCCGCTGAACACAAGCTGCTGGGTGGATTCGCGTTTATCGGCGAAGGGATTCCAGTCGCAACGGGCGCGGCGTTCCAAAGCAAGTATCGGCGCGAAGTGATGGGCGACGAATCCGCTGATCAAGTGACAGCCGCGTTTTTTGGCGATGGCACGACGAACAATGGCCAATTTTTTGAATGCTTGAACATGGCGGCCCTGTGGAAGTTGCCGATTCTGTTTGTGGTGGAAAATAATAAATGGGCGATCGGGATGGCCCACGATCGCGCCACCTCTCAGCCGGAAATTTACCGGAAGGCCAGCGTGTTTGGGATGCCGGGAGTCGAGGTGGATGGGATGGATGTTTTGGCGGTGCGGGCTGTGGCCCAGGAAGCCGTTGCCCGTGCCCGCGCTGGCGAAGGGCCAACCTTGATCGAATGTTTGACCTACCGGTTCCGGGGCCACTCCCTGGCGGACCCAGACGAACTGCGCTCTAAAGATGAGAAAGAGTTGTGGTTTGCCCGCGATCCCATCAAAAAATTTGCCGCTCACTTAATTGAACAAAATCTGGCCAATCAAGATGACCTGAAAGCGATCGAAAAACGGATTCAAGCCATCGTTGAAGAAGCTGTGGAGTTTGGCCTGGAAAGCCCAGAACCGGAAGCCCACGAACTCCGGCGATTTATCTTCGCAGAAGATGAGTAAAACCGGGGCGACGGAAGCTAAGCAATTGGCAGCAAGAAACGGCACCAGCGCCAGAGGAATGGGCAAGGGCGGCGATCGCGCTTACTCCCAATGGCCTAGGGTGGGCGATCGCCGCTGCGCTCCAAGCGGCCACCCGCCCCAACAATTCACGACAAAACGCGGGAGAACCTCGCCTTCCTCAACGATCACTGCTATAGTACAGAGAGAAATGTTAAGTTTTATTTCAAGCCCCCTCATCTCAGCCTGGTAGCATGATGACTCTGTGGATTCGTCATGTCTGTCACCCAAATTGGTGCTCTTGCCTGGTTCATCCAGGGGTGCTGTTCAGTCGCCCAATTGAGCATAACCCCAGTAGCCAAGGTGGCCCACCCCTGATTCGGAAGCAAATCTGTTTCGACCCGACGCACCGTGATACCTTAGTGAATGGCATTGTCGTTAATGAGTTTAAAGCTACAAACCCGCTGGGGGGACGGTCAGCCTGCACCGCTAAGTTTACATCGCCTAATCCGCTTTGAGGCTTGGAGTAATGCCTGGATCAGGATCGCATCCGCCAAGGGATAATGAAATGAGGAGATTTGTAGCACAATTCATGCGTCGATTTTCACACCACTTAACGTATCTAATTTGAGTCGGCCCCAATTTTTGACAGATTTGTTTTAGCTAAACCACTCTCTGGAGGTGTCTTCCATGTCCGTTCGCCTATACGTGGGTAATTTACCTGAAGAACTCAGTCGTCAGGAGTTAGAAGCGGTTTTTGCCGAAGCTGGAGATTCAATCTCGACTAAACTCATCACCGATCGCAAAACCAACAAGTGTCGTGGGTTTGGTTTTGTGACTGTAAAAACTGACGAGGAAGCCGACGCTTTTATCGAAAAGTATAACGGCCAGTTGGTAAAAGAAACGCCAATGAAAATTGAGAAAGCCTTGCCTCGGACTAAGGAAAAAGCTGGTGAAGAGCAAACCAACGCTCCAACCGCAGCCGCATCTAGTCGGCGCAAAGGGAGCAATGGCAGCAACAAGTCAAAACAGCGCTCGACTTCTACTGACATGGAAAGCGTTCAGCCCGATCCGCGTTGGGCCAGCGAGTTGGAAAAGTTGAAGCAACTGTTAGCAGCTCAAGCCACCAATTCTTAGAAGTTGGGGCTGATGCAGGACAGAGGGCGATCGCGGCTGGAGTGAGACATCGAAGCGACTCAGTTTCGGTGAGTGGCACACCAGGAAGCAATGCTAGTAGCGATCGCGGTTTTTCCCCCTGCCAGCACAATCGGGCATGGAATTGATACTTCCACATCGTTAACACTGAGCTGTGGCCTGGGCCACAGTTTTTTTGCTATCAGCGGTTTGTCGCCAAGTCGCCCCCATGCAACCGTATCACCCCAATCAGCCCGATCAATTCATGCGCTCCCAAAACTGGAAAATCAGTTACCGTCCCAAGACCCGGATTCTGGCTAAAAATCGCTTAATTTAGACTGTAAGGCGCAGGACAATGAAGCAGCTTTAGCCAGCGTCTGCGGTTAGAGCCTTTGCTCATCCTTGCGGCACAATTCACCCGCTCAGGTAGTTGGCCCAGGCCAGTGCCCTTGCTAGGATGATTGGGGTTTTGATTGTGCCCAAAGATAAATACGCCATTTTACGCACCTGTCCACTTGCTCGGAAGTACGAGGAACAACGTTATGCAGAAGGGATCGATCTTTGCGAAAGTAACACCTGTATCCGTGGGGTTGCTGTTATTGTTGGGGCTGGCGACTCCCGTTATGCCCATTTTGGTCGGGGCCGATAGCGCGATCGCCCAAGCTGCAAAGCCTGCGAAGAAAAAGATTGCGATCGTGGATTTTGATTTTGCTAACACCGGGGATTCGAGCTACTGGTATTCCTACCGGGGCACCGGGGCAGCTAGAGGCATCAGCGAAATGTTGATTAACAAACTGGTGAACGACGGGGCGTATACCGTTGTCTCGCGCAGTGCCCTAGAAAATTTATTGCGGGAAAAAGGGATTAGTGGCCCCATCGACGAGGCCAAAGCCGTCATGATTGGCAAAGAGTTGGGCGTTGACATGGTAATCGTCGGGACGGTGACGCGCTTCAATGTCGAGAAACGGAGTGCAGGCGGGAGCGTGTTTGGGATTGGCGGTGGCTCAGATACCACCAAGGCCGTCGTGCAGTTGGCCGTGCGCGCAGTGAGCGTCAAAGATCAAAGCATTATGGCCGCAATGGACAGCCTGGGCGATGCCGAAAGCAGTAGCGGTCGTGGCTCGGTCTTTGGGATTGGGGCTAGCTCCAGCAGCAGCGGCTCGGATGAGTTGTTGAGTCAAGCGGCGGACAAAGCCGTGGCCAATGTGGTGACGCAAATGAAGCAGAAGCTTTAGACTCCCGGCCATTTGCTCAAGCAGGCCACTGGGACTCGCTTAACCATTTCAGCAACCTGGATCAGGCCACTCTTTGGGGAGGATGATCCAGGTTTTTGCCTGGGGACAATTTTAGGAAGCGGGGGTGAGGTAGTCGAGGAGGCGATCGCTCATTTACCGTCGTCCTGGCATTAGGCCGAACTGCCGACTAAAGCCTGGGTCGCAACGGTTTGGACAAAGTTAGCCAAAATTTTGAGGCCAAGGGTGGAGGATTTTTCCGGGTGGAACTGTACCGCCATCAAGTTATCACGGGCGATCGCCACGGTGACGGTTTGGTTGCCGTGGGTGGTGGTGGCGGCTGTCCAGGTGGAATCGGTGGGGGCGGCGTAATAGGAGTGCACAAAATAAACCCACGGCTCCGGTGGCAGATCCCGCCACAAGGGACACTCTGGCTGGGTCATGGTCAATTGGTTCCAGCCCATGTGGGGAATGGTGATTCCAGGTTCCGAGCGAAACCGCTTGACCGTGCCGGGAATGATGCCCAAGCCGGGTTCGGTGCCTTCTTCGCTGGCTTCAAATAAAATCTGCAAGCCTAAACAAATGCCCAAAAACGGCTTACCTTGGGCGATCGCCGCTTTGATGGGGGCTTCTAAATGGCGCGATCGCAAATGTTGCACAGCAGGATCAAACGACCCCACTCCGGGTAACACAATCCCATCTGCCGCACTCAAATCCGCAGCCTGATCCGTGACCAGGGTTGTGGCCCCTGCCTGCTCCAGCCCCTTGCAGGCCGAATGCAAATTGCCCATGTCATAGTCAATGACGGCGATCGTTGGCATACATTTAGCCTCACCATGACCTTACGCCTAGCATTGTAATGGGTATTGGGGGATTGCAGACAGCCTCAGTGGCGCACCAAGGTTGGATTTTGCGATCGCAAAAAGCGAATCATTTGTTGGTCTTCGCCGCGAATGTGGTGGATCATCCAATCCGACAACACTTGGGTAATCTCTTGGGGGGCGTAAACCGTTTGGTGCTCCAGTTTCAGTAACAACTGCCGGACTTTGGCCGTGAGCGCCAGATGGGTATTGCAGTGAACCTCGTAGTTTGGATAGTTGCAGGTTTGCATCAAGTCTTCTTCGATCTCAAAGTGATGTGTGGCTTGGGCAGCAAACTCCTGAAGCTGCTGTTGGAGCCAGCCGCGATCGGGCAACTGCTCCAAGGCGGCATCGTGGATCGCGTTCACAATCGCAAATAAGGCTAGGTGTTGCTGATCAATTGCTGCGTGGCCTGTGTAGTAGTCGTCCTGCCATTGTGCGATCGCCATAGTTACGTTTAACGGCTCCCCTTGGTAATGAATATTCAGCCGTTGCTATTTTTCCCAGTTTAAAGAACCAGGACAACCGTCTCAAAATAAAACGTTATAAAGTACAGGCAATGGGCAAAATTGAAATGAGGCGGGAAATCAGCGGCGCGATCGCGGCACCACTCACACCATTGGTTGGGCCTGCCGCCCACGCCCCCAGAGTTCACGGCGGCCCCAAGCCTCGGCAGCTTGCCCCAAAATTAAGCAGCATCACGGACGACCGAGCTACCTAGTAGCGGTTTTGACTAGAAATACAGAAGTTTCATGTAATGTGTCGCACGAGTCCTCTATGCCATTGAATGCTGGGTTGCATAAGATTGCAGAATTGGTAACTGCCACCTTGGGGTTGCACATTCGATCGCAGGATCGCGCAACGTTTGCGGCGGTGGTGGACGATCGCCAGCGGGCGCTGAAGTTATCCCTGGAGCAGTATTATGGGTTGCTGCAATCCCAATTGCTCTGGTGGCAAGGGGGCCAGGAATCAGAATGGGATGGGCTGGCCATGCGGCTCACGGTGAGCGAAAGTTACTTTTTTCGCGATCGCCAACAGATCACCTTACTGCAACAGCGGATTTTGCCGAGCCTCATTGCCCAGAAACGCACCCAGGCAGGGCTAGACAAACCCTCCTTACGGCTCTGGAGTGCGGGCTGTGCGACGGGGGAAGAAGCCTATTCATTGGCGATTTTGGTGGCTGAACTGTTGCCCGATCGCGCCAATTGGGAAGTCCAGATTATTGGCACCGACATCAATCCGGCGTGCATTGAGCGGGCACAGCAGGGGGTTTACGGGCAGTGGTCGTTTCGCCAGGTAGAACCAGAGCGGCAACGGCGTTATTTTGATCCGGTGCCGCCGCAATGGATGGTGCGCCCATCGGTGCGGCAGGGGGTGCAGTTTGGGGTGGCCAATTTGCTGAGCGATCGCCCACTGGCAACCGGGGTAGAGTTAGCCAATGTTGACTTGATCGTGTGTCGGAATGTGTTTATTTATTTCCAGCCCACGGCGATCGCCCAGGTCTTAAAGCGATTTTATGGGGCATTGGTGCCGGGGGGATATTTGTTGACGGGGCACACGGAATTACATGGCCAAAATTTGCGGGCATTCCACAGTTTAGACTTTCCTGAATCCTCGATTTATCAGCGACCCCATCCCGCCAATCCAACCCCCAGCCTGGGCCACAGTGGGCGCGATCGCCCTGCCCCCCGCGACACTCGCCTTGCGATCGGGCCAACCCTGGCCGCCCCGCCCCCACGACCTGCGGGCAACTCTCCCCGTCGCCCCGCCCTTGCCCCAGTGCCAGCACCAGTCGCCCCGCCGTCCGTCCCCCCCTGGTTGCAGACCGCGCAAACCCTATTGGCTCAAGGCGAATATGCCCAGGTAATTACCCAGCTAGGAGAACCACCAGAGCCGCCAGGAGCGCAACGTGGCGAGCAACGGGCGCATTCGTTTGAACGGTTGATGCTGTTAGCCCATGCCTATGCCAACCAGGGCGCTTACGCAGCGGCGCGATCGCAGTGTCAAGCAGCCCTGCAACTACGACCCGCCGCCACAGAACCGTTATCCTTGCTAGCGCATATTGCGGAAGATATGGGCGATCGCGAAACAGCAAAACGGCACTGGCAACAAGTGATTTATCTAGAACCAGAGCGGGTTTGGGCCTACTTGAACTTAGCGGATTTATACGCAGAGGAAGACAACCTGGGGCGGGCAGAAACCTTGCGGCGATCGGCCTATCGGCTGTTGGCCCAGTTGCCCCCCGAAGCCTACGTCGATCCAGAGCAACAAATCACCGTAGCAGATTTACGCACCCAGTTGCTCTAGCCAAATGGTCAGGATGAGCACCCAGAGGCCATCTGGAACAGGCGCGATCGCCGCTGGGGGCGACCTCGGCGGAAACCCAGCCCTCGCCGCCTCAAGTCGCTTGTCCAGCCGCCGCCAGAACGTTAACTTTTTGCAGTTCCCTGCTACCATCGCCGGATTCTAGGGCATCTTACGGATGCTGGAGACTGGGGGTGGCCCCTGCCCTGGTTCTCTGCTTCTCCATCTCAGGGACACGTCCGCCATGTCAGACAAACCCTACCTGATTTTTAAGCTGCACGGACAGCACTACGGGATCGCCGCGATCGCCGTGGAAGAAGTCTTTTTGCTCCCAGAAATTTACACCACGGCCCAGTTGGCGGCTCCCTTTGTCGGGGTCATGAACCTGCGCGGCACCATTTTGCCCATTGCCGACCTCAGCCCGTGGTTACGCCATGCGCCCCAGCCCTACAGCCTCAACGACAGCATTATTGTGTTGATCGGCCAGGGGCAACACATGGGCATCATCGCCAACCAGGTGTTGGGGATCGAATCCCTGGTCGCCAATCCCTGGGCCACCCCCCCCACGGCGACGCTGGAGCAGACCACGGGCCTCATGGTGCCGACCCAGTTTGCCACCCTGGACGAAACCCTGTTTTCCTTGTTAGAGGCGGAGGACTTACTCGCCCAGCTTAGCGATCGCCTCCGGCCAGAGGCATTGCCGCCGTTTGACTCCCTGGAACCCACCCCCACCCCACCCACCGCGATCGCCCCAACCCTGCCGCCATTGCAGATCACCGCTGACCCCGCCGAACAAGCCATCTTGCAACAACGGGCTGCCAATTTGCGATCGCCCCTGGAGACGGGCAATACCGCTGAACAACTATTTTTGGCCGTTGTCCAACTGCGGGATGAATACTTCGGGCTAGAAGTCAGTGTGATTAACGAATTTACCGACATCCGCACCCCCACTCGGATTCCCTGCGTCCCGCCCCACATTCTCGGCAACATGAACCTGCGGGGCGAAATCCTAACATTGATCGATATTAGCCATGTGCTCAACTTGCCACCGGGCGATCGCAGCCAACGGCATAAAGCGGTGGTTGTCCGCCTGGATGATGTGGTTGCGGGCATTGTGGTTGACGAAGTGTTTGATGTTGTCTCCATCAACGCCAGTGATCTACGGCCAGTCCCGATCGCAGTTCGCACCACCCATGACCTTTACCTCCGGGGCATTGCGCCCTATGGCGATCGCACCATGACCGTCTTGGATCTACCCAACATCTTGCATCAGGGTGAACTCGTTGTGAACGAAACCATTTAAATTGCTTAGGAGAAATTATGAGCGATCGCAAATCTTGGAGACTGCGTACCTGGATTCTACTGGGTTACTCTATTCCCATCAGCGCGCTAGTTATTTCCGCTGGTGCCACCATTTTTAACGTTGGGCAACTGCAACATCGAGCACAAGAATTGGAGCGATCGCGGGGCGTTGCCAGTGAAATCAGCGCCATTGATATTGAAAATCACATCATGAGTCGCGCCGTTCGCGGTTATTTACTCGACCAACAACCTAAGTTTGCCCAAAATTTTGAACGAGCACAGGACAAAACACGGCAGTCCCTCAACAAGCTCAATGATCTCATTGTTATCAGCGAACAACAACAGCGATTAGAACAATTAAAAGTGCTGGTACAAGACGTTGAAACCCTCAACGTGAGACTATTTGATTTGGTCGAACAAGGCAAAGTCGCAGTCGCCATTCGCCAGTGGAAAGAAAGCGAAAGTCAAACCAAAATTGATCAACTCACACGGGTGATGGATGAAATTAAAGCCGTAGAGGACAAAATTGTCACAACCGATGAACGGCTTCAGACCGAAGCGTTGAACAACCTACAACTGGTCGTTATTATCGCCACGCTAGTGTCAATTATGACCTCGATCGCCATTGGGCTGTGGATTGTGGCCAAAGCTTCCAAGCAAATGAACAATTCCGCTGCGGTGATTGCCAGTTCTGCCAGCCAGATTGCGGCCAGCGTCGAAGAACAAGAACGCACCACCAGCCAACAAGCCGCCTCCGTCAACGAAACCACCACCACGATGGAACAATTGAGCACGTCTTCGCGCCAATCTGCCGAACAAGCCGAAGCCGCCGCCGCCGGAGCAAGACAGGCTCTCACCTTGGCCGATGGGGGGACGCGGGCCGTGGAACGGACACTCGCCGGGATGGCCACATTGCGCGAAAAAGTGGGGGCGATCGCCGATCAAATCTTGCGCCTCAGTGAACAAACCAATCAAATTGGCAACATTTCCAACCTGGTGAGCGATCTGGCCAATCAAACTAATATGTTGGCGCTGAATGCTGCCGTGGAAGCAGTACGGGCGGGAGAACATGGCAAAGGATTCGCCGTTGTTTCCAGCGAAATTCGTAAATTGGCCGATCAAAGTCGGCAGTCTGCTGACAAAATTAATGCCCTGGTTGCAGATATTCAAAACGCGATTAATTCAACAGTAATGGCAACGGATGAAGGCACTAAAACCGTAGAAACGGGTGTGCGAATTGCGGATGAAACGGCAGAGGCATTTAACGGAGTGGCGGATGCAGTAAACAATGTGGCGTTGAATAATCAACAAATTTCGCTCAATATTCAACAACAGGCCACCGCCGTACAACAGGTGGTCGAAGCGATGAATAACCTCAATTCTGCGGCCAAAGAAACCGCGACGGGGATTACCCAAATTAAAGTTGGGACGCAGCAATTAAACCATGCTGCCAAAGAGTTGCAAACCGTGATCTAAGGCCGTTTATTCGCATCGTTAGGCGATCGCGCCGCTTCTATTCTAAAACCTGAAAATCTGCCATGAAAATCGATGACGAGGACTTGCGCCTCCTGTTCAAAACCACCAGTGATGAGCGGTTGCAAATCATTGATGAAAACTTGCTGCATTTGGAAAAACACCCGACCGACCAGGCCGCGATTGAAGTCATTCTGCGCGAAGCCCATTCCCTCAAAGGGGATAGCAATATGCTGGGGCTGAAAGAGTTGGGCACGCTGGCGCACCACATTGAGGCGATTTTGGGGGATGTGAAACGGGGTAATGCAGCCTTTTCGGCGGCCTTGGGCGATCGCCTTGCCGGGGCCATGCAAGCCATCAGTCAACTTGTGCAAACCGCCGTCACGGGTGAACCGCCAACCATCCACCCGGTGCAGGCTTTAGCGAATTTGCTCGGCCACCCTCCCGCCGCACCGTTTGCTCCGCTTGGAGATTCGGCTCCAGCCCCCCCGTCCGCGCTCACCGAATCGCTGCCCGTCGCCTCGGACGCTTGGCCAGAGAGTGAAGCGATGGCGGAAACCCTGCCCGCAATGGCCCTATCTCCTGCCGGGTCGCCGCCTGCGGCCAATGGGGATCGGCCCGATCGCAGTCCGCCGCCCGCCCAACCCCAAGCCACCGTGAATGCAGAGGGCGGGGCCACCAGCAGTTACCACATTGAAACCATTCGCGTCCCGACTCAAACCCTCGATAAACTCATGACCTACGCGGGGGAACTGACCGTCACCGAGGGGCGCATTAATCACCGTCTGGCGGATATTCAGGCGATCGCCCAACTGCACGATGACTGGAGCCGCGAGATCCTCAAGCAACGGTTTTTGGGCCGCCAAACGCCGACCGTGGAACCGGGGGCAACCAGTGCCAGCCATGATCGAGATCGCAGCGAACACTATCTAGAAAAGCTGGGCCACCTGGTCAAAAACCTGCAAAGCACCATCGCCGAAGACAGCACCCGCCTCGAAGCCATTAGCAACGACCTCGAAGAAAGCATCCGCACCCTCCGCCTGCTCCCCCTGTCCACTTTGTTTAATCTGTTTCCGCGTTTGGTGCGGGATCTGGCGCGGCAAGAAGGCAAACAAGTGGAATTAGTGATCGACGGGGGCGAAACCCAGGCCGACAAGCGCATCTTGGAAGAAATGAAAGATCCCCTGATGCACGTTATTCGCAATGCGATCGACCACGGGCTAGAAACGACCGCCGAACGCCTCCACCAAGGCAAACCCGCCACAAGCACGATTTACTTGCGCGGCTACCAAACAACCACCAGCATCATTTTGGAAGTGCAGGACGATGGCCGGGGGCTGGATACGGAAGCCATCAAAGAAACGGCGATGCGGCGCAACCTGTATCGCTGGGAAGACCTGGACGCAATGACTCCGCACCAAATTCATGCCCTGATCCTGAGTTCGGGGTTTTCCACCCGCCAGATGGTGACAGAAATTTCGGGCCGGGGTGTGGGGCTAGATGTCTTGCGGGCCAAGGTTGAGGCGTTGAAGGGGGAAATCGCGATCGCCTCTACGCCCAACCAGGGGTGTACCTTTCGGATTCAACTGAGTACCAATCTCGCGGCGGCCCATGTGCTGCTGGTCAGTGTTCAAAGCCAGACCTATGCCATCCCCGTCGAAACCGTTAAAACGACTTGTTTAGTGCAGCGCGATCGCATTTTTCGGGTCGAAGGACGACAAACGATTCAATACGACGGTCAACCCGTTTCGGTCGTTTCCCTGGCCGAGTTATTAGAATTGCCCACCCCACCCCCGCCAACCGCCAAAGGCACCAGCACGACGAACTTTTGCTGTGTCCTTTTACAAGTCGGTCTGGATTGTTTAGGCATTTTTGTGGATGCCTTACTCGATGAACAAGATGTCGTGTTGAAAGCGCAAAGTAAGTTGCTACAACGAGTCCGCAATGTGTCTGGCGCGACAATTTTGGGAGATGGCTCCGTCTGTATGGTCTTAAACCCGCGTGACCTCATTCAATCGGCGCGGCGTAGCCCTGTGGCGTTGCACCCGACCCAACTGATCACCATGCCTGAACGCCGACCCACCATTCTCTTGGTCGAAGACTCTATTGCCACGCGCACCCAAGAAAAACGCATTTTAGAAGCGGCGGGGTATGAAGTCATTACGGCGGTAGACGGGGCCGATGGCTGGAATAAGCTCACGACGCGCGCAGTGGACGCGATCGTGTCTGATGTGCAAATGCCTAATCTGGATGGGCTGCAACTGACCGCCAAAGTCCGCGCCCATCGGGAATATAACGATATTCCGATTATCCTGGTGACAACGCTAGCCAGTGAAAGCGATCGCCAGCGGGGGGCCGAAGCCGGAGCCAACGCCTACTTGACCAAAGGCAGTTTCAAGCAAGATATTTTGTTAGAAACCCTGGAGCGACTCATTTAGCCTCAACCCTGGCCCAAAAAATGTCTCAATCTCTGCATCAACCGCCCCATTCCAAGTCTAAATCCCTCCTGATCACAACTTTTACGACCTGGAAATCGACCCAACCATCCAATGCTTCGGATGATTTAATGACAGCGTTACTCGGCAACCACGGCCTCCCACCGGGCGCACATTTACTGCGACAATTGCCCGTCCATTTTCGTTTGGCACCGCATCAAGTGATTCAAGCCGTCGCCACCCTCCACCCTGCGGCGGTAATTTGTTGTGGCATGGCCGAAAAACGACAGCATTTAACGGTGGAAAGCAATGGTACCTTTCAGGGTGAAACACTTTACACAGCCGTTGATCTAGAGTCGTTAGTACAGCCTTTGCTGCATACCACCATTAGCCATAATGCGGGCCGCTTTGTTTGTAATTATTTGTACTATCGTGTGCTGAAATATTTGCGACCGCAGGATTTAGCCACACCCTGTATTTTTGTCCATGTGCCCCTTTTAACGGTTGCCAACCGAAATGAGATTGTGCAAGATTTTACTCAACTATTGCAAGCAGTTTACTGGAATAGCACCTCCAAAAGTAACCGCTAGATAACCAGTTAATCTAGTTCAGTATTTTTGATATTTGAAGAATTGATTAACCTATGCCCATCAAAAAATTTTATTTATCTCTATCCCTCTTTAATCACTCTAAGCAGATGAAAAGATGAGTTGCAGGTTCAACTGG